>Ga0265349_1000015_pt1 | contig 20167 bp, 18 predicted proteins | sample NSE1metagenome_FD_189092 | JGI IMG/M metagenome (GOLD analysis project Ga0265349, IMG submission 189092) | Soil microbial communities from Maridalen valley, Oslo, Norway - NSE1 | ecosystem: Environmental > Terrestrial > Soil > Boreal forest/Taiga > Bulk soil | place: Norway: Oslo | collected... | reverse complement strand
CGAGAAAAAGCTGAAGCAGGTCATCACCGCCGAGTTGCGCGAAGTCCAAAAAGCTTACGGCGACGACCGGCGCACCCAGATTGTCGATAAGGTCGACGAGATCAAGCTCGAAGATCTGATCGCCGATACGGAAATGCTGATCACTGTGAGCCACGCCGGCTACATCAAACGCACCGCGGCCGACACCTATAGGCATCAGTCGCGCGGTGGCAAGGGCCGCATCGGTGCCCGCACCAAGGAAGAAGACTTCGTCGAGCACATGTTCATCGCCTCGGCACACAGCTACATTTTGCTCTTCACTTCAAAAGGCCGCGTGTATTGGCTCAAGGTGTACGAACTGCCTGAAGCCGCCGCCGCCACCAGAGGCAAAGCGATTTCCAGCCTCGTGAAATTCCAGGAAGACGAAAAGCTGACCGCTCTCGTTGCGGCACAAAACCTCGAAGAAGAGGGCCGCTTCGTCTTTATGGCCACAAAGAGCGGCACGGTTAAAAAATCGACATTGACCGAATTTTCGAATCCGCGATCGACCGGGATCATCGCCATCAATCTCGATGGCAAGGATGAACTGATCGGCGCCAAACTTACCGACGGCAAGCAGATGATTTTCCTCGCCAGCCATGAGGGCCAGGCGATCCTCTTCCGCGAAACGGACGTTCGCCCCATGGGGCGCAACGCAGGCGGCGTGAACGGAATGGACCTCGACAAGGACGACTACGTAGTTAGCATGGATGCCGTCCAACCCGATTTCGAAATCATCGCCAAGGAACACAAGATCACCACGCAGAATCTTGAAGAACTCGAAAACGAACAGATCAAGGATTCGCTGGTGACCCTGATGCTCACGGTTGCGGAAAAGGGTTTTGGCAAGCGCACACCGCTGGCGGAATACCGCATCACTTCGCGCGGCGGCAAGGGCGTCGTCAACATGAAGACCACCGACCGCAACGGCTCTGTCGTGGCTACGCTTCAAGTAACGGAAGAGTCCGACGTGATGATCATCACGCACGACGGAAAAGTGATCCGCGTCCATTCGAACGAAATTCGCGAAGCGGGCCGCTCCACCCAGGGCGTTCGCCTGTTGCGCCTCGAAGAAGACGATTCCGTCGCGGCTGCCGCTGTCTTGCAGGAAGAGCAGGAAGAAGAAAAGAAATAGCCGGGCCTCTGGCTCTGCCGTTCTAGGGGCGCAGCTTTATCCTGAGCGCGGGCGAAGGAATGCTGTGCCCCTACAACTCCTATAGTTAGTGTTAGAATCTTTTCCCTTATGAAAACTACGCGACGGTTCTTTGCAGTCCTATTCCTTCTCTCTGCGCCCCTGCTTTTGCTTTCTCAGGCACAAACGCCGGCAAAACCTGCCGCGGCGGGCCAGTACATCGCCTACGTCGGCACATACACGTCAAAAACAAACAGCAAAGGGATTTACGCGTTCCGGTTCGATTCAGAGAAGGGCCAACTCACGCCTATCGGCGTGGCCGCGGAGACCACCGATCCTTCGTTTTTGGCTGTGCACCCCAACGGAAAGTATCTCTATGCCGTGAATGAAATCGGCAATTTCAACGGAGGAACCAGTGGCGCGGTCAGTGCGTTTGCCATTGATGCGAAAACCGGCGCGCTCAAGTTTCTGAATCAAGTGCCCACGCGGGGCGCAGGACCTTGCTACGTTTCCCTCGACAAAACTGGCGCATTCGTTCTGGTTGCGAATTATGACAGCGGCAGCATCGTCTCTTTTCCCGTCCAAGCTGATGGCAGTCTAGGCACCACCAGCGGTTTCGTCCAGCATTCCGGCTCCGGCCCCGATAAAGAGCGCCAGGAAGGGCCGCACGCCCACTGGGTTGCTACATCGCCGGACAATCGTTTCGCTCTCGCCGTCGATTTGGGCCTCGATCAAGTAATCGTCTATGGCTTTAATTCCAGTACGGGGATTTTTACGACGATGCTATCCGGCTTTGCGAAGGTAAAGCCCGGCGCCGGCCCCCGACACCTCGCGTTTCATCCCGACGGCAAGTTTGCGTACGTGTTGAGTGAAGTAGAGTCGTCGGTGACGGTCTTTTCCTACCAGCCAAAGACTGGCGCACTTACGTCCTTGCAAACCATCTCCGCGCTTCCGAAGGATTTTTCTGGTCACAAAGAAGCCGCTGAAATTGCCGTGCATCTTTCAGGAAAATTTCTCTACACTTCAAACCGCGGTCACGACAGCATCGCGGTTTTCGCGATCGACGAAAAGAAGGGAACGCTGAGATCTCTTGGGCAGGTCCTGACCGGCGGCAAAACGCCCCGCCATTTCGCCATCGATCCCACAGGCTCATACCTTCTCGCCGAGAATGAAGAGTCGAACAACATCGTTATCTTCCACATCGACGCCGCAACCGGAAGCCTCACGCCGACGGGACAGACGGTCGAAGTACCTTCGCCGGTGTGCTTAACATTTGTCGCCGCACCGTAGCAGCGATACAATCCGCCTTCCACTTCATAACTTCGGGGGAACCAAATGATTCGCAATGAAGAAATTCGCATGCACATCCTGCGTTGTCTGGCCCTGCTCCTGTTTCTTTCCGTCGCAGGAACCGCGGCGCTAGGTGACGGTGAAACCGCCCCCGCTCGCGACGCCAAGCAGCCCGTCGACGACGCGTACACCGCGAAAATCAAGAAGTATACGACGCAGCCATTTTTCACTTCGCCGCTCGTCGATTATCTCCCCGCTTCGAAAACGGTTCCAACTCCTGAAGCCGTTCTCGGCGACGTAGCCGGCGCGCCCGGAATCTTGCCCTATGCGGAAGACGTGTACAAATACATGCGCCTTCTCGAAAAAGCCAGTCCGCGCGTAAAAGTTTTTTCCATCGGCAAGACGGAAGAAGGGCGCGAGATGATCGCCGTGGCAGTATCCTCGCCGGAGAATTTGAAAAACCTCGAAGCGAACCGCGCGCAGTTGGCGAAGCTCGCTGATCCGCGCACGATAAAACTGGATGACGCGGAGGCTGACCGCATCGTCGCGCAAGCCGTTCCCGTCTACTACATCACGGGCACAATTCACTCGCCGGAAACCGGCGCGCCCACCGCATTAATGGAATTGGCCTACCGCCTTGCCGTAGATGAAAGCCCCTATATCCGCGAAATCCGCGACGGCATGATCACGCTGATCACTCCGGTCGTCGAAGTCGACGGCCGCGATCGCATGGTCGACATCTACCACTGGCACCTCTCGCACCCGAAAGATTTTTACCCGCCGCTGATTTATTGGGGCAAATACGTAGCTCACGACAACAATCGCGATGCTATGGGCGTAACGCTCAAACTCACCGAAAATGTCCTCAACACCTACGTCGACTGGAAAGCCCAGGTTCTCCACGACCTCCACGAATCCGTCCCCTATCTCTATGACAACACCGCCGGCGACGGCCCCTTTAACGCCTGGGTCGATCCGATTCTCACCGACGAATGGGAAATGATCGGCTGGCGCAACGTTTCGGACATGACTAAGTTCGGCATGCCTGGCGTTTTCACGCACGGCGTATTCGATACCTGGTCGCCAGGCTATTTAATGTTCATCGCGGCGATGCACAACGGCATCAGCCGCCTCTACGAAACCTTTGGCAACGGCGGCGCGGACACTCTGCCGCGTACTCTCGATGCCGACGAATATTCGCGCACGTGGTACCGCCAAAATCCGCCGCTCCCCAAAGTCCTCTGGTCGCAGCGCGACAACAATAACTACGAACAGACCGGCCTGCTTACTTCGCTCCACTATTTCAACGAAAACAAACGGCTCTTCCTGAAGAATTTTTATCTCAAAGCAAAACGGTCCGTCACCAAACCCGGCGCGGAAGGCCCTTCGGCGTATGTTTTGCCTGCGGATGATCCGCGGTTGGGTTCGCAAGCCGAGTTGCTGCGCGTCCTGCAAAAGCAAGCGGTCGAAATCTCACGCGCAACGGCCGCATTCTCAGTAACGCTTCCAGCGAAAAAATCCGCAAAGCCCAAAAAAGACGCGAAAGATGTAAAGGACGCGCCGCCCGCTCCCACTACTCGCGAATTTCCCGCCGGCAGCTACATCGTCCGCATGGATCAGCCTTACTCGCGCATCGCCGACGCTCTACTCGATTACCAATACTGGAGTCCCGACGATCCTCAGAAGACGCCCTATGACGACACAGGATGGACGTTTGGCGAACTCTTTGGCGTACAAGTGACGCGCGTCGTCGACCCTAAAGTCCTCGACGTCGCCATGGAAAAAGTAAAAGAAATTCAGGCCCCGTCAGGCGTAAGCGGCGAAGCCACAATCTACGCGATCAACAATAACGCCGAGCCCTCCCTGGCCACGTTGCGTTACAAACTGCACGATGCTTCGATCGAAGCTGCCGAGGAACCTTTCGAAACCGGCGGCAAAAAGTTCAGCCGCGGTTCTTTCTTGATTCGCAACGCCACCCGCGCGCAACTCAACGACGCCATCTTCAATCTTGGCTTGCAGGCCACTCCCGTCTCCGCTATGCCCAGCGTCAAAACGCATCCCGTTCGCGCCGCGCGCATCGCCTTCGTCCACACTTGGCTCAGCACGCAGGCCGAAGGCTGGTGGCGCATCGCACTCGACAATCTCGGCATCCCCTACGACTACATCAGCACGCAAACAATTTCCAAGGCCAGCGACCTCAACGCCAAGTACGACGTCATCCTCTTTCCTCCGGTCGGCTTTTTTTCGGGCCCGACAGCCATCATCAACGGCATGCCGAGCGCATGGGGCAATCCTCTCCCGTGGAAGAACACTCCCGAAACTCCGAACCTCGTCGGCAAAAATGATTCGACGGACGACATGCGCCCCGGTCTCGGCTGGGAAGGCGTAGCCAATCTCCAAAATTTCGTGGCAAAGGGCGGCGTTCTCCTGACCGCAACCGACACTTCGCGGTTTGCACTGTCCATCGGCCTCGCCGATGGCGTTAGCGTCGGCAACGCTCAGAAAATGAAAATCGTCGGCTCCGTAGTTGGCACGCGCCTGGTCGACGGCGCAAGCCCTATCGCCTACGGCTACGACGAAAAGCTCTCCGCTTACTGCGACAACGGCCCGATTTTTTCCCTGACCAGCGTTTCTGGCGCACGCGGCGGGCGTCGTTTGGGTGCAGAGTCGCGCACGCGTCCCACAGGCCGCGGCACGATGGACGATCCGGATTTTACGATCGGTCGCCCTGGCACCGAAGTCCCCGAGGAGCCGAAGGCCGAAATCTGGGAGAATCCTCTGCTCACCGACGAGCAACTTCACAATAATTTCCGCGTGATTCCTCCGGCGAATCGCGCACGCGTGATCTTCCGCTACGCGGATAGCAAAGATCTTCTCATCTCGGGTCTTGTCGAAGGCGGCGATGAAATCGCGCAGCATCCCGCTGTCGTCGATGTGCCCACCGGCAATGGCCACGTCGTGCTTTTTTCCATCAATCCGGTGTACCGCGGCGAAACGCGCGGCACATATTCACTCGTGCTAAACACCATCCTGAATTTTGACAGCCTCAACGCCGGCCGCAAGCTGGCAGAGAAATAGCGTCGAGCTCGCTGCTGCCTCTCAATTACTGAACTGGGACGCTCTTTTAGCGCGTCCCCTCGGATTGGGATTTTTCGCCCATGTTGGAGTAGAATCCCGCCCACTATGGCGAAGCCCAAGAAAAAGAAAAAACCAGCCCGTTCTCCCAAATCCAGGAAGGCCACCAGCACGAAGCTCCCGAAAGACGCGGTAACCCTAATCGTGCAACTGCGTCCGCGGGAAGGACAGGAAACGCTCCTGGAGGCCGAACTGCGCGCTCTGGTGGGTCCCACGCGCAAAGAAGACGGCTGCCTAACCTACGACCTGCATCGTTCCGCAGAAGGCCCAAGCGCTTTTCTGCTCGATGAAGTCTGGGCAAGCCGTGAAGCCCATTCGCGCCACACCAATACGCCGCACTTCCTCCGCTGGAACGCCCGCAAAGACGCGCTCCTAGCCTCCCGCGACGTTACCTATTGGAAGCAAGTCGTCTAAAGCGCATCTCACGGGACGCCATTTTTCTTCGTGGTATTATCGGACTTACGTAGTTTTCCAGCTGCCGCCTGCAGTCATGAACAACGAAATAAAACTCACCGCTCTCACCTTAATTGGCTCGGTTGCAGTTGGCGCTTTGCTTTTGTTCCTCTGGGATATTCTCTACACGGCAACCACCGGTAAGCCCGCCTCCGAGCGCGTCCGCGAACGGGTAGAAAGGCTTAATCGTCCGCTCACTTCCGGCAGATATCACTGGACCATCGTCTTTTATCTGGCAGCCGCGATTCTCTTCTTTTTTTCGATCTCTTCGGATCGGGACTTTCGATGGTACAGATGGCTCGCCCCGCTAGGGTGGATGATCTCAGGCGGTTTTGGCGTGTACAGCACTCATAAGCGCTGGCGGAAGCAGCAATCGGATGACGCGCATTATCCTTCCGGCGGCGCCACGTAATACCCCGGCCGCGTTCGCACCTTCAAATTCTTTCGATCCACGTCCACTTTAATTTCGTGGTACCCGATGGCGTCGGAATCCGACGGCGCGTAGCTAATGGTGTACTGGGAGTGCAGCTCGCCACCAATCTCATCGATCACCTTTTCAATCGTACGGTCCTTATAGGTAGAAAGGTGCGCCCCGCCCGTCGCTACGCAAGCCACTTCCATCGCGTGATCCTTCACCTTATTGTCCGCGTGCTGCACCGCCCAAATCGCCAGCCCCAACAAATCGACGCCACTGGCGTTGGCGATGTCTTGGCCCGCCGGAGTTTGCACTGTTCCCGGCGGTGCCGGCAGCGTCATAATGCCCGGAGGTGCTATCGGTGTCGGCTGGTTGTCTCTCGGTTTGCCTTTCAATTCCGAACGCGTAGTCGAAAGCCCCACGCTATATATCGTCACGTTCGCAAGCTGCGCCTTCCGCAAAACTTCGCCCAGCTTCGCTTCGCTCCCCGCATCCACAGTCTCGGACATCACGAGCATTACGCGCCGCCGTCCGGGCCTATCTGCCGTCGGCTGCGGCATGCGTCCGCTCAGCATGTCCACTCCCACGGCCATAGCGTCGTAGAGCTTCGAGCCGGAAGTCCCCGTTTTCAGGTTTGCCACAACATTCTCAATCGTGTCGCCATCGCTCGTAAAATCCTGCAGCTTGTCTACCGCGTCGTTGAAGCCCACCACCGCAGCCTCGCCTTCCGGCCCCATCACCGTCTGCGTAAAAAGAATTCCAGTTTTCCGCATCCCCGGCATAAGTGGTTCAATGCGCGAGCTGGTCTCAATCAATATCACCAGCGAAAGAGGATCTCCACCCAGATCGAAGTGCGATATCTTCTGTTCCACGCCGTTATCGGTGATGCGAAAATCTTTGGCGTCCAAGTCATTCACCATATCGCCTTTCGCATTGCGCACCGTCACCGGCATATTCACCAACGCCACTTGAACCTTCAGCTTGGCTTGTGTGTTCGGCGGCACTTGCTGCACCGGCTGGCCCGGCCTGGGCGCCATAGGTCCTTCAGGAGCCTGCGCCCGCAATGCGCCCGCACCCGCAAGTAGAACAGCGAGTAGCAGCGCGCAATGTCCAGCGATTTGCTTCATTCCGTCTCCCGAACGACCACCGATACAAAAGGCCCAATTCCGCAGTGTACTCAATTCGACGCACCCTCGCCGGAAGACGTTGCCGCGAACCTCCCCGATTCCTACAATGATTGTTCACATCGTTCGGAGAGAACAGCCCATGTCCGCAGGTCAGCCCAAGCTCAAGCCCCAGCACGCGCCAAAGGCGCCCCATGAGGATCACCGGTTTCTCGAAAGTACCCCCGCGCGCCCACTCCGCATTCTGGCGGAGTATCTCCATCCTCTCGTGCAGCTCAAGAGAGAGGGCATAGCCGACACCATCGTCATGTTCGGCTCGGCACGCATTGAATCTCACGAAACGGCGCAAGCGCGCGTCACGCGGCTAAAAAAAGAAAATGTGAGAAAGCTCTCCTCGGCAGCGCTGGTCAGACACCGCGGCGAGGTGCGCCACGCCAAGAGCCTTCTCGAAATGTCCCGTTACTATGAGGAAGCGCGCCAACTCTCGCACAAAATTACCTCCTGGTCGCTGACCCTCGGACCAAAACCGCGCCGTTTCGTCATTTGCTCCGGCGGTGGTCCCGGCATCATGGAAGCCGCCAATCGCGGCGCCAGTGAAGCCGGCGGCAAATCCATCGGCCTTTCCATCGAACTGCCCCACGAGCAATTCGCCAACGCCTACATCAGCCCCGAGCTTAGCTTTAATTTCCACTATTTCTTTATGCGCAAACTTTGGTTTGCGCAAATCGCCAAAGCTCTCGTCGTTTTTCCCGGAGGCTTCGGCACCATGGACGAGCTTTGGGAAATGCTCACGCTTCTACAAACGGGGAAGCTCGCCAAACACAACATCATCCTCATCTATGGCCGCAAATACTGGGACAAAGTCCTAAACTGGAAAGCCATGGTGAACTGGGGCACCATCAACGAAGACGAGTACAAGATGCTGCAATTTGCCGACAGCGTGGACGAAGCCTTCGACCACATCCGCGCCGGCCTCGAGAAATACCACATGGAAGTTGATCCCTTTTTGCAGGCTTACTGAGCGACGAATTCACTTTCTTCCACTAGAGTTTCCTCCTTCCTTCGCTAAGGTTTTTACCCGATGGGGTGCACAACTCGCGTTGAGTATGCTGGCGGCCAGTTCGAGGGAGGAAAAACAATATGCAATTTCGCTGGAAATTTCCGTTGCTCGGCAAATCGCTGTTGGCCGGAACAATACTTGCCGGCACGCTGACACTCTACGGCACGCCACAATTGCGGGCCGAAGGTTGTCAGGACCGCATTGCTCATGCCGATCACGATTTACACGAAGCCGCCGCGAAGCACGGCTGGGACAGTCCTCAAGCCGCAAAGGCGCGCGAACGCCTGAATTCCGCTCGCGCGTGGTGCTGGGATCATGGCCATCGCTGGTGGGATGAAGATGCGAGGGCATGGCGTACCGAGCGGTGGGATGATCACGACCACGATCATCCACCTCATTGAGATGGAGTCTCTCTTTTTCAGAGCGCAGCGGGATCCCGCTGCGCTCTTTTTGTTTTTCTAAAGAGCTTCCGAATATCGTCGCCGCGGCCTCCCTCTCTGCATCGCGCAACATTTGGGGAGCGCGAGTGTTTCATAGACTATAGGGCGCAACCCGAGAGCAGTCCTGGAGACGCCCGGGAGGACGCAATGTTTAGCAATATTTTGAAGTCCATGTTTGGCAAAGCAGTTCTAGCAGCTGTCGTATTGGGTGGCGCTCTATCTTTTGCCGGCGCGCCTAACGCACAAGCCGCCGAGCGCATCGTTCGCCGCGAAGTCATTGTCCATCGCGACTTTCGCGACGCGCGCTTCGACCACCGTTTCGAGCGGCGCCCAGTGTTTGCCCGCGGCTACTACGACCGCTTCGGCTGCTGGCACCGCTACTAAATTCAGTCAATCGCAAAAAGAAAAACGGGGCGCAATCAATTGCGCCCCGTTTCCATTTTCAAATCATTTCGAATTTCAAATCGTCGAACGAATCAACTCAACGAATTAATTCTTCGAAGCGGCAGCCAATTCATCCGAAAAGACCGCTTCAAATCGCCGCTCTTCGTCCTGGTCGTGCAACAGCACCACCGGAACGACGCGCAGCGATCTCTTGCAGGAATGGCACTGTGTCACTTCGCCCTGCAAATCCTGCAGAAAGCCGTCCGTGAAATGATAAAGCATCCGCTCGCGTCTGGCATTTTTCTCGTCCCGCGCACCGCAGTACGGACACACAAATTCAACCTTGTCCTGCTGCGGATCGCGGTCTAGAGCAGCCCAACCCGTGCGGCGCACACCTATTGTCTCGACATTACGCCCATCCATCGGGAAACCCTCCTTCAGATCCACGTCCACAATGCATGGGATGCGCCAGACCCCGTTTTCGGTTCATCCAAATAAGCCTATTAAAATCAGTTTCTTACAGGGGCTGGGCCGACCGCCTCTGCTTGAACTCCCAGCTCTGCCCATGCACGATCGTCTCGATCACCGAATCCGTTTCCCATAATCCCGCAGGGCACGGCACGTTTACCCTGACCCTCGAAGGGCCGTGCCCGTCTAGGGCCGCACCTTGACTCAATCTCCAGCGTCACAACCAATGAAGTCCTTTCCCTGCAAGACGCAAGAATGGTCGCCGCGTCCTCCCGGGAACTTGTTCCCCATCCCGGTGTCCAATTACCGAGGACGCGCGCACCTCACATCCCTGCGAGTGCGGCGCCGGTCTCCTGCGGTAGTTGAGCAACCCACAGGAAGCCGGCGTCGCAAAAATCTCCAGTTCTCTCTCGCAGAACTTTTTTGTGGAGGTGTGTGATGTCTATCGAACCCGGCCCAAGTCCCAGCCCGCAAAATGATTTCGGTTCCCTGCAAGGCTGTTTCGTCGAAGGCAGTCCCGAGCAACGTAAACGCGAACGCCGCATCCGCCGCCGCGCACTGATCATCTCCGTCGCCGCGCAATGCGCCATACTCGCTGCGATCGTTCTCGTCCCGCTGTTCGGAAAACCGCAACACATCGCATTGGCCAATATGACTCCAATCCCGCCGTACTACCCGAGCCGGCCACCCGCACGCCTCGACACTCCTGCTAGACCAAACATCGCACACCAGCGAATCATTTCCGAGAATGCCTTTTCTCAGCCGACGCACATTCCTGACCGTATCGATGAGACCCCTGAACCTCCGTCTTCAGAGCCGCCCGGAATTCCAACAACGGCAGGACCAGGCACGCCCTGCGTTGGGTGCATTCCAATGGTTGATGACCGGCCTCAACCGGACCGCCCAGTGGATGTGCGGCCGCAAAAGCCGCAGCGTCTGTTGGTAGGACACCTCGAACCAGCCATGCTGGTCCACCGCGTTGAGCCGCAATATCCGCCACTGGCGCGCCAAATTCATCGTGAAGGCCAGGTGGAGTTGCACGCCATCATCAGCACCGACGGAACGATCCAGTCCTTGCAAGTCGTCAGCGGCGATCCACTCTTCCTGCGCTCAGCCACCGACGCCGTCAGCCAATGGCGTTACCGTCCAACCGTTCTCAACGGCCAGCCCGTCGAGATCGAAACCTACATCACGGTCATCTACACGCTCCAGCACTAACCGTACGCAGTTGCGCCGCACCCGTTCGCCTCCGCAGAAAAAAGGGGCGCCCAAAAAAGGCGGCCCTCAGTTTCGGCGCGACACTCTATGGAGTGCGGCAGCTCTGCTGCCGCTCTTCTCGCCACGCCGCGCACCCCAAAAAAATCCAACCTTCCGAACTGTCGGCTGTGAGCTGTCAGCCGCGCTGTCCCTCCCCAAAAGGTGCGTAGGGCCGCGCCTGCCTTTACTTATGCGCGACCCCCTGCCTGCACCGGACAACCGACTCTTTTGCAACGGCATTGCCTCACGCAAGCCGTCTGCAAATTTTTTCTGTTCTGTCAGTTTTCAGAAGTGAACCACTATCCCCGTCGACGCCCGCAAATTGTTCTGCGTTTGATTGCTGGTTGTCCCCTCCTGAAACCGCGTCATCAAGTAGTCGACTTGAAGCGGCCGCAAAGACAATCGATGGTTGATCCGGTAATCCACGCCTCCGCCGATCGTCATCGCGAATGCGTTTTGCGAACCAGAGGTGCCTCCGGCAATACTTTCTCCCGCATGCGCCCCGCCGAAAAGAACTTGGGCGAAGGGAGTAATTCGTCTGTCGCTGTGGTAAGAAATCCGGGGACCAAACACATACGTCGTGAGTGTTCCGTCCACTCCCGTCCCCAAAATATTTCCGTTCGTATAGCCCCCGAAATCTCCGACTGCGCTCACCCAATCCTTGATGTGATACGCGAATGAAGCGCTTCCACCGTTCAAGCTAAAGCTATCAATCCCAGAAGTGTTGGGATTTTCACGCACGTAGGAATAGCCCGCGAAAATATCCACCTTCGCGGTGTCCTGCGCATACGCGGCTCCTCCGCACAAAGTAAGAAAAGCCAATAGAGACACCACTATCCGCATCTTCATGTACCCTCCAATAGTTTGAATTCTCCGCGCGATCCGGCGTGTTCCATGCACGGCTTCGCGTCCGGCGGTGTGCCTAAGGCAGGAAGGCAGCAATCCGCATTTTCTCTTTTGTCTTGTTCATAAAGATGCGTCCCCGCAGCCGCAAGTTGCAACACAACAGAAATATTTAGGGGAAGAAAAGTTACGATGAGACGAGCTGCAGAAACCGCCACGAAAATATACGGGAACGGCGGGAAATGTAGGGGCACGGCACGCCGTGCCCGTCTTTACGATCTTTCAAAAATCGCCGGGAAGCGGCTGTTGCCATCCTTCAGAAAACTTACCGGCTTCGCGGTGAGGAGCTCCGTTTTCTGCGAAAGCATATTGATCTGCGTCAAGAGCAGTTTGCCAGGTTGCTCCGCGTGAACAAGACAACTCTCTCGAAGTGGGAAAACAACGAGGGCCCTATTGAACTGCAGAGTGACCTCTTGGCCAGAGCTATCGTGATTTCCCGCGACAAACGGCTCGAGAAGCGTGCCGCGGACCACATTCGAGCCTTCGAAAAGATTGCCAACCAGCAGAAACGCGTGCGCGTCGAAGTGGATCCCGAGAAGCTCGAATACGAATACGCGTGAGCGAATTGGAATCGAGCCTTGCGCCTTCAGGAAATACAGGAAAGAAAGGAAACAGCAAGACCCAAGTTCGAAAAATCTGAACCTGGGCCCACCCTCCGGCGCCTGGGGCACCCCCAGTCTGATAGCCGAACCTGGCTGTTGTTTTACGCCACGAGCTTCAAAGCCCTCGCGCGTTTGAGGCTCAGCCGAACGTTGAATATGGATGTACTTGCTTTTGTGGCGAGCAAAGAGAGAGCTTGGTCAATCAGGTACGGCGCGATTCCGACGCGCTTCCCGAGAAAATCCCTAAGTTTTTGGTCATTCTCTAGCCGCACCGAAGGTATGGGTCCGCCACTCCCTGAATATGGTGCAAAAACCGCCGCATATTTTGGATGACCGTTGTTCGCGGTATCTCTAATAATGTGAACTGACCCCTCACTGGTGGTCTTGATTTCCTGAACCAACTTTTTTGCAATGGGGTCCTCGGGGCTTTTCACGAATAGCCTTCGAATAGGCACACTTTGGTAGATGCCGGCATCTGAAAGTGCAGCAATTATGCGCGAATATGTCTGGTGAGGCCCTTTTGTGTCGTGGAGTGATGTCACCACGACTAGCTGCCACTCATCAAGCTGCGGCACCCAAGCCCAATCCACAGCGGTCACCGGTATCTGGGCGCGACTGAGGGCTGCAATTACCGCACCTTCGATTTCAACGTCATTTGCTACCAACGTTTCTTTATCCATGCTAGAACCCCATCAGCACCCGTGACAGCATTATACAAGTCTGTGCCGTTCAATCCCGATCCTTTGTACCGGCTTTCTTCGTTCCAGTCCTTTACAGTATTCCAATTCGCAGCGAATGCTAAGTTGGCGTTGATATCTGTTTGAAGTTGGCCATCGAGTCCAGCAGCATTTACAAGAGAATTCAAATTATGCGAATAGATTTTGTAGATATATTCCTTGTTCGGCGGGAATTGATACAGCCTCATGGTTTTGGCGATACATGCCTTCAGCGCGCATTCGACAGCATAACCGCAAAGATAATACGCGCCCTGCTGCCTGCCACTTCTTAGGAGCAACCGCGCATCTTCGATTCGCAAATCAGCGAGTGATTTGAAGTCCCGTCGATAGATAGGAACCTGGGCCATAGGCTGCTACAGACAATACTCCTTAGTTAACAACAGAACAAGCCTTTGCCAAAGGGGACGACCGAAGCGTTCTCCTAACGTCGAACGACCGCTGCTCGACTCAGCCACAGTTTCAGGCAAAATGATTCGGAAACGCCCCGTCCGTCCACGTGTCAAAACGGCGTCTGGCGCAGAATGCTAAAATAAGCAATGCCTTGTCCGACCAGCCGAGAAGTTCTGACGCAGATTGAGAAGCTAGAGCAGTTCATCAATGGCTGGCAGATGATTCCTGCCACGGGAGCACTCCGCAATCAAGTGCTTCTCGCTCTTCTCTCCAAGTTGCTCACGGTTGGTCGCGCCACTTGCGCCCTTGTGGATTCTGGCTTCCCCGCCGAAGCGTTTGGGTTTTCCCGCACACTCATAGACCTGTTTTTTTCTGTGCGCTACATAAGCAACAACGACACGGAAGAGCGGGCCACGACCTTCGTGGAGTACAGAGATAGGATTCGGAAGGAGTTTCTGGACGTTCACAACAAACATTTCCCCAATAAATTAGATGCCGCCAACACGCTCGGAACCGAAACGGTCCAGATTGCCGGAAAATTTAAGAGTAGAGGCCATTGGACAGGTCACGGGGGCCAAGCAAAACTGATGGCCCTGGAGCCGGACGAATTTGAAACGAACGAATCGGGTGAGCCTCTGACGGGCGCGATAGATTATGACGCTTTCTATTTCTGGACCAGCCAGTTCGCGCATGGAACGATAAAGGCGCTTGACGCGCATGGAATCGCGCCTGGAGACGTGTTCAGAGTACGCTGCGCTCCCGAGCGAGACTCTGACTATGGCAGACTGGCACTTTTCAATGTGCTTGTCTACGTAAACAAGACCTTCATTCACGCGTGCCGCGCAATGCGGGAGGATCAGCCTGACGAAATTCTCCAAGACATCTTCAGGTTGATGAAACAATGCGGACGGGTGGCCGCCCCTTAACGCGCCGAGATGGTTTTGACTTTATTTTTTCTGGGGGTCGCCTACCTTTTGCGGTTTTCTTCAAAGGTGGGCGCTCTGGGGTCCATATCCGGATGAATACTGGCGTTGGCGCGATCATACAAACACTTACCCAGAGTTCGAAACGGAAATGATGTGTACAGCATTGGCGCCGCCAAAGAGCAGGTTCTGCTAGAGCAGTGGCTCGCCGGAATAGCGTGCAATCGTTTCGCGTGTGGTGTCGCGAAGACGAATCAGTTCATGCCAAGCCGAACCTTCTTCGGCTTTTGCCGTTTCGCTCACAACAAGGGGATAAATAGGCGGAGACACTGTAATGGTCACGCTGGTCGGTCGCGGCAAATACGTCCCGTCGCGCAGGAATTTTCGCGTGCCCGCCAGCGAGACCGGAACAACCGGCACGCCCACGTCCACGGCAGCTTTGAATGCGCCTAGTTGAAACGGTCGCACACCGTCTTCCTCGGTAAACGTTCCTTCGGGAAATACAAAAATCGACTCGCCCTCGCGCAGCAATTTTTCCATCTCTTCCGATTGCCTCAACCGAGACTGTGGATCGCTGCGGTCAAACTTCGTGTGTCCCATCTTGCGCAAAAACGTCCCAATGAACGGCATTCCGCCGACTTCCACCTTGGCGATGAAGTGATACGGCACGCCGAGGCCGAGCATCAACGTCAGCACATCAAAATAACTGGTGTGATTCGACGCATACACTTTTGCCCCGGGCGCATCCACGTATTCCTTGCCGACAACGCGCACCCGGCAGCCCACCAGTGTGAAAAGTAACTTGAGCGCAGCGGAAGTAAAGCGGCCCGCTTTGCGATAGTCGCTGATGAAATTCACGATCGTCCACGTGGGAACGATCCATAAAATAAACACGACGACAAAATACAAACCGTACAGAACCTCCAAGCCTCGCCGCATGTCGGACCAAATCGCCGCGCCTATCGTGCGCGCCGCGCCAGCCGTGGCCAGCCGCGCGATCTGCACCCATGCAGGCGCTTTGCCCGCGGACAATTTTCCCGCGAGATAAAGCTGCTTGGTTTCCTCGCGGCGCAGCTTTCCGCTGGACGTCTTCGGAATGCTCCCGGGCGGTATGAGCTCGACTCTGTCCGGCGGCAGACCCAGTCCTTGCGAAACTTGCTCCGTCACCGCCGCCACAATCGCCGCGCGCCGCGCTGCCTCACCCTCGCGCGATTCGGCCACAACGATCAGCTTCTCGGTTCCCGAAGCTTCATCCTTCTGCCCGAACGCCACGATGCAGCCTTTGCGAATTCCTTCCGCGCGCGCCACCAATTCTTCGACTTCATGCGGATAAAGATTTCTTCCGCCTTTGATGATGATGTCTTTCACGCGCCCCGTGACGTAGATTTCTCCGTCCGCACGGTAAGCGCGGTCGCCCGAATTCACCCACGCATACTCGTCGTCGGCCGCCGCAGGCCCCATCGGCAATAATTTCTCCGTTGCCTCCGCATTTTGATAGTAGCCGCTGGTCGCCGATGCTCCGCGAAACCACAAAAATCCCTCGCTCCGGTCGCTCACTTCTTTTCCGCTCGCATCCACGATGCGCACTTCATGTTTTGGGATCGGCCTGCCAGAAGATACGAACGCGATCGCCGTTGCGTCGTCCGTTCGTGCCGGCACAGCGCGACCCTGCGATGCGAATGTCTCGCGCTCGATACGGTCGACCAGCGGCCCGCGATGCAGCGGCGGAAACGTCACCGCTAGCGACGCTTCCGCGAGGCCGTACACTGGCAATTGCGCCTCGCGCCGAAATCCATACGGCGCAAAACGTTCCGCAAAGCGATCCAGCGTATCGGGATTCACCGGCTCCGCGCCATTCAGCGCCGCGCGCAACTTGCTCAGATCCAGTCCCTGGATATCCTTGTCCGCAATCTTTCGTACGCACAGCTCATAAGCAAAATTCGGAGCTGCGGTAATCGTTCCGCCATACTTCTGAAACGCCTTCAGCCATTTCTCCGGACGTGTAAGAAACGCCAGCGGCGACATCACCGCCAGCGGTACGCCAAAATGCAGCAACGTAAGCCACGCACCGATCAAGCCCATGTCGTGATACAGCGGAAGCCAGCTCACACCCACATCGCCGGGGCCCAATTCCACCACTTCGCCGATGGCTCGTATGTTCGCCAGCAAATTCGCGTGCGTCAGCATGACACCCTTGGGATCGCCCGTCGACCCGGAAGTGTATTGCAACAGAGCAATGTCGCTCGCTTTACGCACTCGGCTGCCTGTCAAATGCAGCGGCAACGCACCCGGCGAAGGAGGCGGCGCTTTATCCGCAGCATCGATCAGTTTTTCTGCGTCGGCCACTTCCGTGAGCGAATGCACCCGCGGTTTCAATAATCGCGCCACGGCCTCGGCTTGCCGAAACGTGAGCAGCAAACACACTCCCGCATTTTTCAAAATCGCCGACTGCCGCGATGCATACTCCTCGATGCGATCCGCGCGAAACGGCGGATAAATCGGCACGGGAATCGCGCCTGCCAGCAAAATTCCCGCATACGAAACAAAAAATGCGCGTGACGTCGGCAGCATCAAGGCCACACGTCCGCCTGCTGGCACCCCGCGCCGTGCCAACTCCGCCGCACAACGCTGCGCCGCCGCGTACAGTTCGCCAAACGTCAGCGTCACACTGCGCTCTTTGCTTTCCGTCTCTTCGGTGATCAACAGGTGAGTTTGCTCGGCGTCGTGCGTCGCGCGATAGCGCAGCACGTCCAGCAAAGTCTCCGCCGAGAAAACGCCGGCGTCTTGCGCTTCGCGATGAAGTTTTTGTGTTGTGATAGCTGCGCGCAGAGCAGAAGCTGCTTCGTCGTTCTGAGTCTCTGCTCCTGGCGCCACCAAGAGGGCCTTCGCCAAATCTTCAGGCGTATTTGCTTCCGCTACAACGCTATCCGCGAGACGCACGCCAAACGCCGTCTCTAACCGCGCAAGCAATTCCATGCGCTCCAGGCTGCCAAGTCCCAAGTCGCGATCGAGCTGCGACGCTCCACTGAGCATCGGCAGCGCCCCGCGGCTGCCCAGCTCTTCTAAAAGGCTGCGAATCACCTCGAGTACGCGTTCACGTACTTCAGAAGCATCGAGTTGTGTTGCGGGAGTCGCCACAGGTCACACAAATTAAATGAAGAACAATCTCGCTTCCGCCAGAGGCTACCACGCGCTCACATCATTTGCCATCAACGCGAGCATCCCAGCTCGAATAACTTAGGCGTCAAGATTCGCATTTGGAGAACGAGCCTCGGCGCACTACTCTTTCCCTTCCGCGACGACAAAGCGGTAGTCTCCAGCCTGGAAGCGGTGCTCGCTTGCCGTCTGGTATTCCGGGCTGTGATACCAAGCTTTCGCGTCTTCGTAAGTAGGGAATTCGAGAATAATGATTTCCTCGAGTGCGGGGCCTTCCAGAACTTCATGACGCCCATGCAGGACGCGAAAGATAACGGGGTGCGGCTGAAAGCTGGCCGGCGCCAGCTTTTTATACTCAGCCATCCGCTCCGCGTTACGAGTTTTCTCGCGTGTGATCACGACGTATGCGGCCATTTCTTCTCCTCAGCACCTACCTCCAATAGCAACAGAAATTGCGCGTCGAAGCTACGTGTCGGAGCTACGTGTCATAGTTACATGTTAAAGCTATGCGCTTTTTTGCTTAGCCTGCGCCGCAGCGTAACCTTTGGGCATGAGCGTAGTCGTAAGGTCCACGCCGGAAAGATCCGCTCCGGTTAAATCCGTCTCTCGCAAAATCGCAACGCCCATGTCCGCTCCAGTAAATTTTGCGCCATTCACATTAGCGAGTCTCAAATTCACGTTTCGCAAACGGGCACGATGAAAAATCGCGTTCGAAAGGTCGCACCGAAAAAATTCCACACCGCTCGCCTGAGCTTCCGTCAAATCCGCACCCGGCAAAATCGATTCCGTCATGTCCGTGTTCCGGAGGTCAGCCTTCCGAAGATTTGCTCCCGACAAATCCGCGCCGGGAAGCTTGGCTTTTCGCAAGTCGGAGCCTTCGAAATTAGCGCCGCGCAAAATCGCTCCGCTAAGATTAATGCCTTGAAGATCGGCGCGCGAAAGATCCGCTCCCGCCAAGTCCGCGCGCGCGCCGCCTTCTTTTCCGCGAAAAAATAACGCGTGCGCCTCAATAATGTCCATCAACTTTTTGCCGTTGTGCTTAATGCTTTTTGCTTTTCGCAATCCCATGGCGTGCTTTCCACTCCTTGTTCGAACGCTCTATTTTACCTGCTCCGCGCGGCCATGACGAGCGCTTCCGCGAATTTCGTCCCGCTCAGACGCCTTCTGCAAGAACCCCCGCACCCGCCGCTGTTTGTGATAGCTTTCTAAAAATGCCCGGTTGCCCGGAAGGCGAGCGTTCCATTGAGGTCTAGACAGTTTCTGCTGCCCCTACTGCTCACATTTTTCGTCGTGACTTCATTCTCCTCGGCCGAGCCTTCTTCCCAGCTCGCAATAACGCACGTCACTGTCATCGACGCCACCGGCCGCGCGCCACAAGCTGACCAAACTGTTCTGATCGATGGCGGCCGTATCACAGCCGTGGGCGCAACAGCAACGATTAAGGTCCCCAAGACCGCGCGGACCATCGACGCCTCCGGAAAATTTCTGGTTCCCGGCTTCTGGGACATGCACGTACATCTCGCTGGCATCAACGCTGATCCTTCCTGGAGCAAACAGGTTCTTCTCCCGCTGCTTCTGGCCAATGGCATCACTGGTGTACGCGACATGGGCGGCGATCTCGACGCACTCCTCGCTTGGCAACGCGAGATCGAGTCCGGCGTACTACTCGGACCGCACATCGTTGCCTCCGGGCCATTCCTTGCCGCCAGTGGCAAGAAAACTCCAGAGCAGTATCCCGTTCACAACGCCGAGGAAGCCCGCGCCGCCGTTGTCGACCTCAAAAAACGGGGTGCCAATTTCATAAAAATCATTACGATGCCGTCGCGCGACGCCTTTTTCGCGGTTGGCGACGAGTCCAAAAAGCAGAATATTCCCTTTGTCGGCCATTTGCCTTTCGAAATCGGCGTCATCGAAGCCAGCGACGCCGGCATGCACAGCATCGAACATCTTCTCTACAGCGCCTTTGCTCTCTCCTTTTCGTCAAAGGAAACCGAGCTACGCCCGCGCCTCGTGTTGGCAGAAAAGAATGGTGACGCTGCTGCCTGGGAGCAGATTGCCCACGAAGCCGACGCCACTTACAGTCCGGAAAAAGCCACCGCTCTCATTCAGGCGCTAAAGAAGAACGGCACCTGGGTCACTCCCACACTCGCCTCCCTGGATATCACCGCCCATCCCGGGAACTGGAACACCGACGACCCTTTGCTTGCTTTCGTCCCGCCGGCTATGGCCAAGCAGTGGCGGGAATCCTTCAATGACGCTGAGATGAAGCAGCGCGCGGCG
>Ga0265349_1000014_pt1 | contig 20397 bp, 17 predicted proteins | sample NSE1metagenome_FD_189092 | JGI IMG/M metagenome (GOLD analysis project Ga0265349, IMG submission 189092) | Soil microbial communities from Maridalen valley, Oslo, Norway - NSE1 | ecosystem: Environmental > Terrestrial > Soil > Boreal forest/Taiga > Bulk soil | place: Norway: Oslo | collected... | reverse complement strand
CAAAAATGTGGACGACAAACTGCCCTTTGCGCTGACCGGTGTCTCTGGAAGCGTGGAGCAGGTAGCGGCGGGACGCTGGCAACTTCGCCTCGAAGCACAGCCTTGGCGCAGCGGCGTGGCGTTGCAATCGGCGGGAACGGTGAAGGTTCAGGGAGACGTCGCGGGAACGTCGGCGCGGTTGCAGCCGGCGCAAATCACGGTGCACTGGGAGGAAGTCTCGCTGGCGGACTTGTTTCGTCTGCTGCGCGGACGCGATTACGGATTGCGCGGCGTATTTACGTTGGACGGAACTCTGAAGAGCGGCACCGCCGACGCTGGCTCGATCGCCGAAACGCCTGCAGGGGATTGGATTTTTTCCGCGGAAGCCCGCGCGACGCAAATCCATCGCTGGGATTTGATCCAACGCAGCGACAATCCGCGCCTAAGACTTGGCGTCAAAGGTCATTGGAACGTTGCCGCGGGAAGCGTGCGCGCAGAAGAAGTGACTATCGAAGGGCCGCGTTCGAATTTGCGAGGAGCGGCAAATTATGTGACCGGTCCGGCACCCGCCTTCGAGGTGCAACTCGATTCTTCAGGGATTCAGGCAACGGATTTGCTGGCATGGTACAGAGCGTTTCATCCAGGTGTAGACGATGGAGTTTCGGCTGAGCAGTTCTTCACAGGCGCGATGACGCTGCGCGGTTGGCCGTTGGAGATCGGCGAGGCTGCCTTCTCGAGCAACGGCGGCGTCGTGAAAGTGCCGGGCCTGAAAGCTCCCTTGCGGATTGGGCCGGTGCGTATTGGGCGTGAGCGAAATCTGCTGGTTTCAGAACCGATTCGCATTGCTCTCGGAGGCGCGGCTCGCGATGTCTTTGCGCCCAAGAAGCGGCGCATGGCGACGCTGATGGAAAACGCCGCGGACATTACGCTCACTCAAGATCTGGGCTCGCACACAGGCAGCATCAGTATGGAAGGGCACGTGCAAAAGGTCGAAGACGTGCTAAAGGATGCGTCGGCTTTCGGGCGACCTGTAAATCACGGATGGGAGCTGACAGGAGAGGCGCTCGCGGTGATGCGATGGGATTGGCAGACACCCTTCAGCAGTCGCTGGAATGGCAGAATTCTGTTTAATAAGGCGACGCTCGCAGTCGCGGGTCTGAACCAGCCTCTCGCCGTGCAAGAAAGCACGGTGAATTGGAAAGACGGAGTGCGCTCCGTAGACTTGGCCAAAGTTGAGGGATTCGGCGGCACATGGTCAGGCTCCATCAGGGAAAAAAGTATTACCGACGGCGAGGACCGCCCGAAATGGAATTTTAGTTTGGCCACAGATCGCATGAATGCCGCCGAGCTGGACCGCTGGGTCGGGCCGCGCGCGCGGCCAAACTGGTTGCGGAGGCTATTGCCGTCGCTGCTTGGTGGATCATCACCAAGTCCGGCCGCGAGTGAATTGGTTCGCCAGATGTATGCCGATGGGGAGATAAACATCGGGGAATTGACGGTGGAAAAGTTAAAACTTGCGAATGTGCACGCGGAGGGGGCCTTGCACGACCTCCAACTCGAAGTGCGCACAGCGGATGCGCAATGGGCTGGCGGCACGGTGCATGCGCAAGTGCAGGCGAAGTTTGCACCATTGCCGAAATACGATGTCATCGCAAAACTCGATCGCGTGAATCTCGCAGAAATTCCCGCACCCGGGCGATTCACGGAGCGCCTTGCGGGATTGGCGTCAGGAACGGTGCATATCGAAACGGCGGGCATTGGGCGCGACGAACTGCTGCAGAAATTGTCCGGCGATGGCGAGATTCAGCTGCAGAAAGTGGAATTTCGCGGCTGGGACGTGAACGCCAGCGTGTCCGAGGGCGCGCCACACACAGGCACTTCACGGTGGACAAGCGGCGAAGGGGCGTTTACGATGCGCAACCGCGCAGTTACCGTCGAACACTTGACGTTGGAATCTGGCGCAGAGAGAACTGCCCTACAAGGCACGGTAAGTTTTACGCGTGACGCGGACTTGACGATCGAATCGTTGAATGCCGGAAAGCGACGCGGCAGGACGATCGGTATTAACGACGCCGGGCACGTGCTGAAGATATCCGGGCCGTTGGATGGACCGCGCGTTTCGGTCGAAAAGGTAGCCGCGCATCAGCCAGCGGATTGAGATTTGAGAATAAGGAATTGGATAACAAAATCCTGGGATAAGTGGAGGCTGTTGATGAGGCGTATTGTACCGATAGCGATGCTGGCAGCGCTGATGGTTTCGCCGGCGGCGAACGCGCAAAAGGCGCCGACGCTCGAACAGTTTTTGAGCGCGCCGTTTCCGACGGAGTTGACGGCCGCGCCCGCGAAGGGCCGCGTCGCATGGGTCTTCAACGCGAATGGCGCGCGCAATCTATGGGTCGCGGAGCCTGCGGCAGACGGAAGTTACAAGTCGCGCCAACTTACATCGTACAAAGACGACGACGGCCAGGACCTCGGTATGCTCAGTTGGGCGCCGGACGCGGAAACGATTGTCTACACCCGTGGCGGCGATCTCGAATTCGCCAACGCGGGATATCCCAATCCGCAGAATTCGCCCCAAGGCGTCGAGCAGAATATCTGGGCCGTTTCGTTGAATGGCGGCGCATCGAAGAAACTCGGCGAAGGTCATTCGCCTGCCGTTTCGCCTAAAGGGGGCAGCGTTGCCTTCATCTTCAAGACGCAGGTATGGATTGCGAAACTCGATGGCAGCGAGAAAGCCGAGCAGTTGATCCATTCGAATGGTGGAGCGAGTGGTTTGCGTTGGTCGCCCGATGGCTCCAAGCTGGCGTTTGCCAGCCGCCGCGGAGATCACGGCTTCATCGGTGTCTATGACATCGCCGCGAAATCCCTGATTTATCTCGATCCAAGTGTGGAAACCGACAGCCAAGCGGCATGGTCACCGGACAGCCGCAGAATTGCTTTCGTTCGCATCGCCGCTGCGAAAAGCAAACTACCATTTAGCCCAGACCGCGAAGGCCAGCCATGGTCCATCCGAATCGCTGACGCCACGACGGGCAAAGGGCAGGAAATTTGGCACGCTGACGCCGGCAGCGGAAGCGTGTTTCATGCAGTTGTCGCGGAGAATCAGTTGATATGGGCGGCCGGCGACCGCATCGCTTTTCCGTGGGAGCGCGGCGGATGGATTCACCTGTGGTCCGTTCCCGTAAGCGGCGGCACAGCGAAGCTGCTGACGCCGGGAAATTTCGAAGTGGAGTATGTTTCGGCCAGCGCGAACGGTCAGGTGATCGTTTATTCGTCGAATCAAGATGATATTGACCGGCGCCACGTTTGGAAAGTTTCGCCCACAGGTGATCATCCCGAAGCCCTGACGTCTGGGGCGGGAATCGAAACCGCGCCCGTTATCGCGAGCGACGACAAGACCATTGTGGTTCTGCGCTCCGACGCGCACACCACAATGCGTCCCGCCCTCGTCGCAAGCAAAAGCGAACTGCGCGACCTCGCTCCCCAGTCGCTCCCGGCGGATTTTCCCGCCAGCGCCATGGTCACGCCGCAACAAATCATTCTTTCGTCTGTCGACGGGATGCAGATTCACGCTCAGCTTTTTCTCCCACGCAACGCCGGCGATGGCGCGCGTCATCCCGCACTCTGCTTTTTCCACGGCGGATCGCGTCGCCAGATGCTTCTCGGCTTTCACTACATGTTTTATTACAGCAACGCCTACGCCATGAATCAGTACCTCGCGAGCCGCGGTTACATCGTTCTTGCCGTGAACTATCGCAGCGGAATCGGCTACGGTCTCAATTTTCGCGAAGCGCTCAACTACGGCGCGGCTGGCGCGAGCGAGTTTAACGACGTCGAAGGCGCTGGACTTTATCTGCGCTCGCGCCCGGACGTCGACCCAGCGCGCATCGGTCTGTGGGGCGGAAGTTATGGCGGCTACTTGACGGCGCTCGGCCTATCTCGCGCTTCCGATCTTTTTGCAGCGGGCGTCGATATGCACGGCGTCCACGATTGGAACACGGAGATTCCCACTTTCGCGTCGACCTACAAGCCAACGGATCGCACCGATTTTGCGAGGCTAGCATGGGAATCTTCGCCGCTTTCTTCCATCAGCACGTGGCGCTCTCCCGTTTTATTAATTCAAGGAGACGACGACCGCAACGTTCCTTTCGCGGAGACCGTCGATCTTGCCGAGGCATTGCGAAAACAGGGCGTCGAGTTCGAGCAATTGGTTTTTCCCGATGAGATTCATGATTTCCTCTTGCATCGAACCTGGCTTGCGGCATATCACGCGACGATCGAGTTCTTTGACAAGCATTTCAAATCACCGGAGAAGTGACGCCCGGCAGGGCGCCTGCCATGAATAATCTTCTAAGACTGCTCGGCTGCTGCCTGCTCTTAGCGGCGGTTCCGTGCGTAGCGCGCGACAGCGCAGACCGCGTCGTGCTATTCCCAAAACTCAGCGTCGGCCAGACTTTCCGCTATCAGATTGGTTACAGCTCGAAAACGAATATGACAACCGAGAGCACGGTCGCCGTACCCATGGCTCCGACGGGAATCCAAAATGATCAAACTCTTCTTCTACTTGTCGAGGTGGAAGACTTACGCGTCGATGCTGGCAGAGCAGTAGCGCGATTGCGAACGCGAATTCTCGATCCGGATGCCGAGGCGACGAATGCAACGGCTCCCGACGCTGCAAAATCCGGCAAACCCGAAAAAATGGTTGAATTTATTCTTCACGCCGACGGTCAAGCGACCGATATCGAAGGACTGGATAAGCTTTCAGCAGACGAGCAGACCATCTGGAAAGAATGGGTCTCGCGATTTGGCGGCGGCGCTGCTTACCCGGAGAGGGGCATAAAACCGGGCGAAAAGTGGAAAGTGGATGAGCCGATTCAGAATGCGCTGCTGTCGGGACTTTCCTGGGATAAAGAATCAGAATACGTTAACAACGCCCCTTGCGGCGCGATGCAGCGTACGCCTCAGGGCGATCTTGCCGCCGGAGCGCAACCTCAGGAAACCTGCGCAGTGATTTTGACGACCGCGCTCCTCAAACAAAAATCCTCTCAAAAGGACGCCACGCCCGAAGATTACAAACTGCACGATCTGCGCACCATGGGTCTCGCCACAGGCAAGAATGAGACCATCACTTACATCTCCCTGAAAACCGGCCTGGTCGTGCGCGCGACGGACGATGCCAAACAATCGATGAACGTCATCGTCGCGAAAACCGATGGCACAAATCGGGTCCACTACATGATCGACGCGGAGAGCCACGCGCAAGTGATGCTGCTTGTGGAGACTCCCGCCAATCATCCCTGACGTATGCTTGGATATTTCTTCCAATATTTCTTCCGAGGAAAACCGCCATGCCGGAAAGCACTCTAATCGAACTGCTCTATGGTAAGGGCGCGCACTCAAATCCTGTCGCATGCGTCGAAGACCTTTCCTCGGAATTGGCGGGCCGCCACGTGGACAATCTTCCGCACTCCGTCTGGCAAATTGTGTGGCACGTGAATTTTTGGACGGATTACGAGCTTCGCAGAATTCGCGGCGAAGAACCGCGCTACCCGGTGCACGCGACGGAGAGTTGGCCTCCTCGCACTCCTCCTAGCGAAGCCGAATGGAAGAAAGAAGTCGCGCGTTTCGCGGAACTGATCGGCATTCTTGCCGCGATGGCGGAAGCCGATGCGGTCGAACTGAGCCGCGAAGTTCCCGCGATGCACCCGAAGCAAGAAACGCGCACTTCCACAGTGCTCGCCATCCTCTGGCAAACTTTGGCCCACAATAGCTACCACGTCGGGCAAATTGCTCTAGTGCGGCGCGCGCTGGGAGCCTGGCCTCCGAGCGGCGGCGGAGACAGTTGGTAATCGCCACTCGCAGACGTCTAGGGCCTTGAATTCCTGTCCTCAGATACTCGGATTTGCCTCGAGGAGTATAATAAAGGTTTCGGCAGTGGCCGAAATTCGCGCCAGGAGACCCCTTCCATGAACTTCAAGCTGCGCAGCAACTATCAGCCACGCGGTGACCAGCCTGCGGCCATCGAACAGCTTTCTCGCGGCATCGAAGGCGGCGAGAAGCATCAAGTGCTCCTCGGCGTGACCGGTTCCGGCAAAACATTTACAGTCGCCAAGCTGATCGAAGCTTTCAATCGGCCCGCTCTCGTTCTCGCGCACAACAAAACGCTCGCCGCGCAGCTTTATCACGAGTTCAAATCATTTTTCCCGGAGAACGCCGTCGAATATTTCGTTAGCTACTACGATTTTTATCAGCCGGAAGCCTACGTTCCTTCTGCCGACATTTACATCGACAAGGAAGCCACCATCAATGACGAGCTGGACAAGCTGCGCATGAGCGCCACGCGTTCGCTCTTCGAACGCCGCGACGTCATCATCGTGGCTTCCGTCTCGTGCATCTACGGCATCGGCTCGCCGGAAGCGTACTACGGCATGCTCATTACGCTTGAAAAAGGCCAGCACACTTCGCGCGAAGCGCTGCTCCGCAAACTCGTGGATATTCAGTACGAACGCTCCGAGGATTTGCGCCGCGGCACGTTTCGTGTTCGCGGAGACATCATCGAGATTTATCCGCCATATCAGGACGACGGATTCCGATTCGAGATGTGGGGCGAACAGATCGATGCAATCCGGCAAATCGACACGCTGACCGGCGAGGTCAAGACCGGCCAGGAGGATTTGCAGCGCGTTACGATTTTTCCGAAGACGCACTACGTGATGCCGCAGGAACAGCGCGACCGCGCCATCATCACCATCCAGGAAGAGCTGTGGTGGTGGAAAAAAGAGCTGGAGAAACAGGGGAAGTTTGTGGAGGCGCAGCGAGTTGTGCAGCGCACCATGTTTGACATCGAGATGATGCGCACCATCGGCTACTGCCACGGCGTCGAGAATTATTCGCGGCACCTCAGCGGACGTTTGCCCGGAGAGGCGCCGCCGACGCTGCTCGATTATGTGCCGCAGGATTTTTTGATGTTCATCGATGAATCGCATCAGTCTGTCGGGCAGGTGCGCGGCATGTTCAATGGAGACCGCGCGCGTAAGCAAACGCTTGTCGATTACGGGTTCCGTATGCCTTCCGCGCTGGATAACCGGCCGCTGACGTTCGAAGAGTTCGAGCACCGCTTGAATCAAGTGATCTACGTTTCTGCGACGCCCGGCCCATACGAGCTGACGAAGTCCGGTGGAGTTGTGGTCGAGCAAGTCATTCGTCCAACAGGATTGGTTGATCCGCAAGTGGAGATTCGTCCGGTAAAGGGCCAGGTGGACGATCTGCTCGAGGAAATTCGCAAACGTGCGGAGAAGAACGAGCGCGTCCTGGTGACGACGCTGACCAAGCGCATGGCGGAAGATTTATCAGAATATTTTACGGAAGTTGGCGTGCGCTGCCGTTATCTCCATTCTGAAGTGGAAACTCTGGACCGCATCAAAATCTTGCGCGATTTGCGGCGCGGCGAATTCGACGTGCTGATTGGCATCAACCTTTTGCGCGAGGGGTTGGATCTGCCGGAAGTGTCGATGGTGGCCATCCTGGATGCCGACAAAGAGGGATACCTGCGGAGCGCGACCTCGCTGATTCAAACCATGGGCCGCTGCGCGCGCCACGTCGAAGGCCGCGCCATCTTATACGCCGACCGGCGTACGGGTTCGATGAATCAAGCCATTGACGAAACCAATCGCCGCCGCACCAAGCAACTCGAGTACAACAAGGAAAATAACATCACGCCGATGTCCATCATCAAGTCCGTGGACATGGACCTCGCGCGCATCGTCGAAGCCGACTACGTTACAATCCCCGCGGACGATACCGAACTAGACACCGCGACTTCGAAGATTAAAAACGAGCAGCAACTCGCCGAGATGCTGCAACAGCTCGAAACGCAAATGCGCGAAGCCGCGAAAAAGTTTGAATTCGAACGCGCCGCGCAATTGCGAGACCGCATCCGCTCGCTGAAGCAGCGCGACATGACCGGCCTATTCGCAATCGAAAGCGCGCCCGCCCCCACCGCCGAACCAGCGGGCTAGCGGGGCCCATCAACGCGGCTAGGCGGCGCTACTGAACGGGGTCGCTAAACCACGCCGCGTTTTAATTCCTCTAGAGGATAAAACGTGCCGCGCCAAGTCACTCCGCCTTGCCACAGCGTCACGGTGACGGAGCGGATGATCATGTAGCAAAACAGAAGAGCGCCAATCGGATGCGTCAGAGCGTATAGCGGCGAAACCCTGTTCACCACATCCACGGCGCAATGCATGGCAAGAGCTGCCGCCACTGCGACCGCCGAAAAAATGCGAATCCATCCGTGAGTGGCAAAAACCGCAAAGAAGGGAACTACGTTGAGTAGGATCATTCCCACAAGGGCAACCACCGCAAACGCCAGGTTGTAACCAAAAGCTGCAAAGAAATTCTTTGTTACCCCGCGAATCACGTTTCCTGCTCCCGCATGCCAGCGTACAGTTACAAATTCCTGTGCGATCGCCACGCAGGAGCGGAAGCCAGACTGCTTCACGAGTTTGCCCAGCTTCATGTCGTCCACAATTTCCATCGCCAAACGCCGGTGCGTGCCAATGGCTTCATAGGTGCTGCGGCGCAATAACTGGAATGCGCCCACGCCCACGTACGCGCGCGAATTCGGATTGGTCACGTTATGAGCGTCTGTTGCGAGATGAAACGCGAGGCCGAAAAAAGTGATCAGTGTTTTTTCCCAGAAACCGTGCATCTCCACATTGCAGATCAATGTGAGGTGATCAAGATTTTGTTGTTTCGCCAGTGTGATTGCGCGACGGATGATATCTGGCTTGAAACGCACGTCGGCATCCGTAAACAAAATCCAATCGCCACTGCTGGCTTCAAATCCCTTTTGAAGAGCGTGCGTTTTTCCGAGCCACCCACTCGGAATCTCGGAAATGTGTACGGCGCGAAAACGCGGATGCACAGCGGCGAATTCATCGAGGATGCTTGCGGTAGCGTCCTGCGAACGGTCGTCGACTGCAATGATTTCCAGATGTGGGTAGTCGAGCGCGGCTAAAGTTGCGAGCGCCGCGGGCAGTTTTTCTTCTTCATCTCGCGCAGCGAAAATGAGCGAAATGCTTGGGCACACTGCATCTTCAGCGGGAGAGAAATGCTTAATCCAGGGAAGTTTTGTTGCGCCATACGCGGCCCGAAGGCCGTGGAACACCCAAAAAGCGGCAACCAACGAGGAAAAAACAATTCCAAAAGTGTGCATCAAAATTGGTATCGAGTGACAAGCTCAGGTTATCCTAGCATGTAATGGCGGGGACACTTTCGATCATCGGTGCAGGGCGCGTAGGCCGCGCGCTCGGACGACGCCTACGCGAGTTGGGCTGGAAAATCGGCGCGGTAGTGGCCAGCAGCGAATCCAGCGCGCGCAAAGCGGTGCGCTCTATCGGCGCCGGGCGCGCCCATGCGTTCCTGACGCGGCAGGTGCTCGCGGCACAAGTCATCCTGATTACCACGCAGGACCACAGCCTCGCCACGATTGCGGCAGAGTTGGCGCGCATTGGCGCGGAAGAGTTGCGCGGTAAAATTGTGCTGCACACCAGCGGTGCTTTGAGTTCGGACGTCCTTGATCCCGTGAGATGGTGCGGTGCGGCGGTTGGGTCGATGCATCCTCTGCAGACGTTCAGCGGAGTTGGAGTGCCACCGCTGGAGGGCAGAGTCTTTACGATCGAGGGAGATGTCGTTGCAGTGCGTATGGCCCGGCAGATGGCACGCGGGCTCGGCGCCGTGCCCGTGCTGATTGAGGGCTCGAAAAAACCGCTCTATCACGCGGCGGGAGCGCTGGCCGCTGGGAATGTTCTTGCATTGATGGAAGCGGCCACGCGACTGATGACCGCGGCTGGAATGAAACGTCGCGAGGCGGTCCGGGCGTTGCTTCCGTTGACGCGTCAGGTGCTGGAAAATTTTGAACGGTTGGGTCCGCGCGCGGCTTGGACCGGCCCGCTTTCGCGCGGAGATTACGGCGTTGTGGCCGCGCATATGGAAGCGATGAAGGATTTGCCGCCAGAATTCGCGCGGGCCTATAAAGAAGTGAATCGTTTGGCTGCCGTGGTTTTGGCTCAGGATTCCGCGGCAATGCTGGCGGAATTGGAAAAAGTGGCTGTGAACTAGAAAATCAGAATGAAAGCAACGGGGGACAAGCGTGAAGCAACTGCAGATTGCGATTGAGAGCACGACGCTGGCGAACGGATTGAAAGTGGTCATCGCGCCAGATACGACTGCGCCGGTAGTGACGGTCGGCGTGTATTACAAGATTGGATTCCGGCTGGAGCCTCGCGGGCGCAGCGGATTCGCGCACCTCTTCGAGCACATGATGTTTCAAGGCTCGGCGAACGCGCCGAAGATGCAGCATATCAAGCTGATCAATTCGAGCGGCGGCGTGCTCAACGGCTCGACCCACTACGACGTGACGAATTATTACGAGGCGGTGCCGTCAAACGCGCTCGAACGGGTGCTCTGGCTTGAGGCGGACCGCATGCGGGCGTTGAAAGTCGACGATGAGAATTTGCGAAACCAGCGAGACGTTGTGAAAGAAGAAGTGCGCGTGAATGTCCTGAACCAGCCCTATGGAGGATTTCCCTGGCTGGATTTGCCGCCCGTGGCGTTTCGCAACTGGGCGAACTCGCACAATTTTTACGGAGACTTTAACGACTTGGACGCGGCGGATCTCGCCGATGTGCAGGCTTTCTTCAAAACCTACTACGTGCCGAATAATGCGGTGTTGCTTATGCTCGGCGATGTAAAGCCCGAGGAAGGATTTGCTCTGGCGAAAAAGTTGTACGCCGATATTCCTGCCGGTCCGACGCCTCCTTTCGCTGATCCTACAGAGCCCGAACAGAATGAAGAGCGGCGCGGTCACGTCGAGGAAAAATTCGGAACGCTGCCTGCGATGGCCATCGGTTACGTCGTGCCGAAACGGCGGACTACCGACTGGTGCGCCATGGCCCTGCTCGACCAAGCGCTGCATGGCGGGCGCGCCGGAAAACTCTATCGCGAACTCGTTCTCGAAAAACAGGTGGCCGTCGAACTAGACGGCGGTATTGACGATATTTTCGGTTACAACGGGCCGACGCAGATGGTCACGCGCATATTGCACAAGCCGGAATATTCGAGCGAACAGACGCTGGCCGCGTTCGATGAGGTGATTCGCGAAATTCAGGAGAAGGGCATCAGCGAAGACGAGCTCGCCCAGCTGAAAGTGAAATGGCAATCGGATTATTTCTCGCTGCTCGAGAGCGGACACGGTGGCATGCCGCGTTATGGCTTGATGCATTTGCTGGCGTGCTTCACGCTGTTTGACAATGAGCCGCAATTGGTCAATTCCATCCTCGATGGTTTTCTCTCCGTGAAGCGCGAAGACATTCTGGCAGCAGCGAAGAAATATTTGCGCAAGGAAAAGCGCGCGATTGTGTTCCGAATTCCCGCGGTAGCTGGCGCGGACAAGAAAGAGGCAGCGTAATGGCGACGCGCGCGGTGGAAGTAAATGATGCTGTGCCGGCGCTGTCCGCCGAAAGGCAAGTCACCTGGCCGAACAGGAAACGGGCGCGGCTCTCGAATGGACTCGAAGTCGTTCTCGTGGAATCGCACACGATTCCAAAATTTCACGGGGACCTCTATTTCCGTTCCGGCAATGTGGCAGCGATCGATCGCGGCCCGGGGCTCGCGGAAATGACGGCCACCGTGGCGCGAACGGGCACAACCAAGCGCGCAAGCCGACAGATCGAAGAAGATCTGCGGCGGATTGGCGCCGATCTCGGAATGAGCGCAGGCTCGGACACAAGCTCGCTTTCGTTTGCAGGACTCTCCGAGTTTGCCGAGCCGCTTCTCGGTATGGTCGATGAGCTGGCGCGGGACGCCGCATTTCCCGAAGCCGAGTTTGAGCGCGAACGGCGGCAAAAGCTCGAAGAGGTCAAGCTGAGCCGGACGGAGCCGGGATTTCTTGCCGGAGAGCGGCTGCGCAAAGTTTTGTTTGGCGCTCATCCTTACGCGCAGGTTTCGCCGAGCGAAGAGCAGGTCGCGGCCTACAAACGCGACGATCTGCTTTCTGTCTACCGCGACTTTTACACGCCGGAGAATGGTTTGCTGTTGCTCGTAGGTGATTTTCAACCAGACGCGATGCTGAAAAGCGCTGAAAAAGTGTTCGGCGCGTGGCAAGGAAAGAAGCCGGTTGCAAAACCTTCTCCTGCTCCGGCAAATCCGCGCGGGCGGCGAGTTTATCTCGTGCATTTGCCTGGCGCGGTGCAGACGCAAATTCTCGCGGGTTGCCACGCCATCACGCGAAAGCATCAAGACTGGATCAAGCTCGGTCTGACTAACAGCTTGTATGGCGGCGCGTTCAATTCGCGACTGGTGATGAACATTCGCGAAGACAAGGGCTATACGTATAGTCCGCGGAGCGGAGTCACCGCGCTGCGAGAGCACGGATACTTTTCCGTTTCGGCGGCGGTGCGCAACGACGTAGTCGCTGCGTCGCTCACGGAAATCTTCTACGAGATGGACAAGCTGCGTTCCGTGCCCGTTCCGGAAGCCGAGTTGGCTGACGCTCAGAATTATCTGAGCGGCATTTTTTCCATGGGACTCGCCACGCAGAACGGATTGCTGTCGCAAATCGCGGTCGTGGCGCTGAACGAGTTGCCGGACGATTATCTCGAGACCTATCGCGCGAAAGTACGCGCGCTAACTCCGGTTGATTTGATCGAAACGGCGCGCAAATATCTCGATTCCGCGAACATGCAAATCGTCGTGGTCGGCGATCGCGCTCAAATCGAATCGCAAGCCACCCTCTTCGGCGAACTCGAAGTCTTCGACGCCCAAGGCAAACGGCTCGACTAGATGCCCGAGCATTTATATCTCAGCTCTTTGCGAGGTCAACGTAACTACAAATATCAATCTCAGGCAGATACATGTGTACAAGGAGCGTCCTCTTCTTATGGGAACGGGATCGGATCCTGATAATTTGGTTGGCCGGGCAGAAGCCCAGGACTTGTCCTGCCAACCGGTATTCACCGTCCGGTAGTCGGCTCGTATCCAGCGTGAATGCTCCATTTTCGTCGCTTTGACCGTAAGCCAGTAGCTTGTGCTCTGATTCGGTGAAAATCCCGACACATATTGGCCCGAGCGCGACTCCGTCTTTGTAGACGGTCGCGCCGCGAATTAAACCTACTTCGATCGGTTTAGCATCGATTTGATTTTTGTGCTCGTAGACCATCTGATTGCATTGTTCGCCAAACGCCGGATGAGGGAAGCATTCAATAAGAAGAATAGTAACCGCAATCTTCAAAATCCAACTGAGTGGGACCGCCGGTCGGCATGTCAGGAAATAGTGTGTATTGAACATTCATCAAACTCCATATATTATTCATTAGTTATGCAAAGAACTGTGGTTCCGCGAATTGTTTTTGTGCTGGCCATTTATTGCCTGCTCTCTGCGGCGATCTTAGCTAATAAGAAGCCGCCGGAATCGCCGGTCAATCTGAATACGGCCACTTCGGAGCAGTTGCAGTTGGTGCCGGGGATTGGGCCGGTGACTGCGGACAAGATTGTGCAGATGCGCAAGTCGTACGGCGCGTTTAAAAGCGTGGATGATTTGCGTGCCGTTCGCGGGATCGGACCGAAGCGGCTTGAAAAAATGCGCAAGTACCTTACCGTTGGCAAGGCGGCGTCGCAGAGCAAACCGGCGGCGGCGAACAAGCCCGCAACTCCGGCGAAACCTGCGACTCCGCCAAAGCCTTCCACTGTTCCCGCGGAACTGACTGATCCTTCGCTGTAACTTGTGGCGCGTTTGGTGCCGCGAAGAAAAAGCAGATTCCTCGCTTCGCTCGGAATGACAGTGTGTTGGGGCGCTCGACGTGCGCGTTTGGGAGCGCTCGGAATGACAATTTGCCCCGGTGCTTGCCTCATTTTTGACTTTTTGCCTCCGATTGAACGTGGGCGGGGCCCTTCGAAGCTCAGGGTAAACAAGCTCCGCCCCTACTGGTTCTGTGGAAGCGTCGAGTTGTGGGCGCATTAGAGGACCTGGTGCGTGAGCTTGGGCTGCTCGACGCGCAAAGGGACCTGATCAGCAATACGGATGCCGTAGCCTTCCAGGGCAACTACTTTCTTTGGGTGATTGGTCAGGACGCGGATGTCTTTTAGGCCGAGGTCGATCAGGATTTGGGCGCCGATGCCGCTTTCGTGTTGGACCATACGCTGGCGGGCGGGTTCGCGATCGAGTTGGCCGCGTTTATGAAAATGGATTTGCGGGAGCGCGCCGGGTTCGCCGGAGGTCTCGACGCTGAAGCCGCGGCCGGTGTGATGGAGGTAGAGGAAGACGCCGCGGTCTTCTTTGGCGATGGTGGCGAGCGAGCGAGAGACTAGTTCGTTGCAATCGCAGGCCGTTGAGCCAAAGACGTCGCCCGTGAGGCAGTGCGAGTGTACGCGGACGAGCGCTGGCGTTTCGCCTTCGAGATTGCCGCGGACGAGGGCGATGTGCTGGTCGTGATCGACGTCGCTGGCGTAGGCGATTATGCGGAAATCGCCATAGCGCGTGGGTAGGACCGCTTCAGCTACCCGGCGGACGTAGCGCTCGTGCTGCATGCGGTAGCGGATGAGATCCGCAACGGTCAGCATTTTTAGATTGTGTTGTTTGCAGAATTCGTGGAGCTGCGGCACGCGAGACATGGTGCCGTCCTCGTTCATGATTTCGCAGATGACGCCGCTGGCGTTGAGACCGGCGATGCGCGAGAGGTCGACGCTCGCTTCGGTCTGGCCGGCGCGAACGAGGACGCCGCCGTTGCGCGCGCGAAGCGGGAACATGTGGCCCGGGCGAGCGAGATCCTGGGGGCGAGTTTTGGGGTCGATCGCTGTGAGGACAGTGATGGCGCGGTCGGAGGCGCTGATGCCGGTGGTGACGCCAACTTTCGCGTCGATGGCTTCCGTGAAGGCGGTGCCGTGGACGCTCGTGTTGATCAGAGACATGAGCGGGAGATGGAGTTCATCGCAGCGCTGCTCGGTGAGTGCGAGGCAGATCAAGCCGCGGCCAAACTTGGACATGAAGTTGATGGCTTCAGGCGTGATTTTTTCGGCGGCCATGGTGAGGTCGCCTTCGTTTTCGCGGTCTTCGTCGTCGACCAGGACGATCATGCGGCCTTGGCGGATTTCTTCGACGGCTTCTTCGACGGTGGCGAAAATGGGGTCAGAGGGGGTCATGTGTGCCTCGAATGGATAGTGTAGCGGATTGGTGGGGACGGTGAGTAGTGGGTGGTGTGTAGTGAATAGCGAGGAAGGGCGGTGCAAGGCTGGCGCGGGGGAGCCCCCCGCTTTTTTGTAAGCGTTGCGTCTAAAGGGGTTACCGGCGTGGGTGCCGTTTTGAAAATGATGCAAGGTGCGGCAGGGCCCCCACCCCCGGGGTATACGGAAGTTGTGAAGTAAATGGTAGAGAAGGAAAGGTTTGCGGGCGTTCCTGCGTGCGCGATGTTTACTGGGTGTGGAAAAAGAGGGAAGTGATTGGGCGGTTGCGCGGCGCGGTGAAATTCGGCGATGGGGCTTCGTGGGGATTTTAACGCAGAGGTCGCAGAGGTCACAGAGAAGAGGGAGGAGAAGAGCGGAACGAAGGGATCGAGTGTTGGTGACGGGTGTGTTGGCAATGCTGCAAGCATGTGGAATGGTAGCATGTGATATTGCTAATGTCAATTACTGTCTTAGTACCGTTCGAACGGCCGGTGGAAAAAATAGAGTGTACGAACTGGAGTTCACTGACAGAACTTTGACAACAGTGAGCTTGTGGCGAGATGCAGAGGCCGGATGACGGACAAAATCTAAGGCGAACCCATAGCGAGCCGGGAGCATCTTATATTCGGGAGGGCAGAACAATGCCAAAACTAGCGATTTGGGTGGAAATGGAAGCGAAAGCGGGTAAGGAGCAGGAGGTGGCGGATTTCTTGAAGTCGGCGCAGGCGCTGGCGGAGAAAGAGCAGGGAACGATTACGTGGTACGCGATAAAGATGGGCGGGTCGAAGTTTGGAATTTTCGATACGTTTGCGGATGAGAGCGGGCGCGAGGCGCATCTCAACGGAGAAATCGCCAAGGCGCTATTTGGGAAAGCGAAAGAGCTTTTCGCGAAGGATCCGCAGGTTCATAAGTTGCAGCTGCTAGCGGCGAAGGTGCCGGGCGTGGCGGGAACGAAGGCGAAATCTGCTTAGACCAGCTTCGAGAGTGTGCTTGCACTAGTCGTCGAAGATGCGCCGGGCCCAGGGCCTAGGCGAGTACCGGATGGCGCGGATGTAGAAGAGATGAGATCGAGATCATTTTCGGTTTGAATTGCGACTCGATTTCGGCAGCTGCCACTGAGCATTCGTGCGCGGTCATTACAGGATGGGCAACGCGTGGTGGAAATTCGTCATAGGTCTTGCCTTGCAGGCTGCGTCCGGTTTTAGCTTTGCGGACGCCACCCCATTGTTTAAAGAAAAAAGCGACTTTGCTTTTACGGCATTGGTTTCGCAGGGAGAGAACCCACTTTTCCTCCATAGGCCTGGCGCCTGCTCCACTTTCTCCGCCGACGATCATCCAATCGATGCCGCGTAAGTCCAGTTGCTCGACGTCTTCTAGAAGGGGCTCGACGGACAGGAAGCGAATCGCGGCGCTTGCCGCTTGAAGATCGGCGATGCGAGGGACGCCGTATTTCTTGTCCTCGACGCTGACGCCCCACCAGATGTGTTGTTGCCGGGCCGCAAAGCGAAGCTTCGAATTGAGAAGATTGCGGAGGCGATCGGAGCGCTTCGTGAGGACTTGATAGGTGTGCCAGTTGGCCTTGGCCATCACAGCGGTGACGGCCACGATGTAATCATCAGGAACGAAATCGTGGAAGAGATCGCTCATAGAATTCACGAAAATCATTTTGGAATGCCGCCAGCGTAAGGGCTCTGCAAGTTTTTCGGGGACGAGGCGAGGGTCGAAGCCCTGTTGGTAGGGGTGGCCCTTCACTCCACGAAAACGTTCGGCAAAGGTTTCGGCGTAGCAGTGTTTGCAGCCGGGGCTGATTTTGGTGCAGCCGCGAACGGGATTCCAGGTTGCGTCGGTCCACTCGATAGACGTTTGTTCAGCCATGTCGTTACCAGCAGCTTCAATCCCAAAAACTACGCTGAGGGTTGCTGTACTTCAAAACCTCATCCCAATATTTGTATGCTAGCTTGTGTTTGGAAAATAGTGCCAGGTGGTAGAGGGGTCGGTTGTTATCATCGGCGCGAACGTGTTTCATCCTCTCGAATTCGAGCGGAATATAGTCGAGCGTCGCCATTTGCTTAGCATACTCTTCCGCGAGGAAACGCCTGAAATCTTTTGTTGTCGATTGCTCCCATTGTCTGCGCCATTTTGGATTACCCAAAAACTCGGCGATTTTCGTGTTGCTTGGGTCCAGGTATGCTTGGCGTGCTCGGTTCGCGTCCATGTCGAGGGCCAAAAGAAAAAGGAAGTCGACGAAGTGTTGTGAAAGTTTCTTCACCGTGGAAAACTTGATCGAGATATCGTTCGGATCTACGAAACAGAATGAAAGCACGCGGAATTTGGTCGAGAAGCCTGGGATCTCTTTGCATATTTCTTCAATTTTTTCGTCACAGCTGCCAGCGATGAAGGATGCGTTTGCACCCGGAAAGCGACCACTTACTCTCTTCTGAAGAGCTTCCAAAGCTCCGGCATTGCTGTCACAAAAGATGTACTTATCGAAGGCATCGGGGATGCCTAAGGCGTGAATCGGCGAGCCCCAAATGAATCTGTTGGTTCCCCGAATTCTCAAGAGGCCAGGGCCCGCATACAGTTCGATATAGACGCGACAGTCCCATTTGTTTTTCATGCCGGTCGAAAACAATCTATCGTATAGGCCAACGAGGGAGTGTTTGGTCTCGGCCCAACCCCCGACTTCGTAATGAAGAAGGCCGTCGTCTTGAGGCTCTGGTAGGAGAGATTTACTCACCATACCTAAAGACTAACATGAATACCCTATCCACAAATTAGGCCTGGTGTGCAGTTGTGACTCTCGCGGAATCAGGGCCTAAGCCCCTTTAAGTCTGATGCTTCGCGCCGCTCAAGATGACAGCGCGGAAAAACCGAAAGCGAAAAGCAGATTCCTCGCTTCACTCGGAATGACACGTCTGAGGATAGGGAAACCGCCTAACGAGGCCAATGGGGGAGGGGGCGTCGGCCTAGTAGGGATTGGGCGGCCCAGTGGCCTAGGTAGACGGAGAGGGCTACGCCGTGGCCGCTGAAGCCGGCTAGGGTGAGGATATTTTTGTGGTGGGCGTGGTGGCGGAAGACGGGGTGCATACCTTTGGTGATTAGGATAGGGCCGCCCCAGCGGTGCGTGACGCGGATGTTTTTTAGGGCGGGATGCATGTTGCGGACGCGGGATTCTAGCCAATCGAGAGATTTGGCGGAGTCACCGCGATCGATACGGAAGCGGAGAAGTTCGCTGAAGGTATGCTGGGGTTTTCGTTTGGAGAAATCGCGGGAGAACATGGCGTCCCAGGACGTGGGCATGGGGACGAGGCCTGCGCCAAAGATGTAGCCGTTATTTTCTAGCGGGCGGCCCCAGAGGTAGGGGAAGTCGATGGTGTAGAAGGGGCGGCGGGCGGCGAGACCGGTGGCTCGGAGTTGCGCGGGAGTGAGCGGAGCGGTGGCCAGGGCGAGAGTGAGTTTGGGCTCGGCTTGGCTGTGGAGGCCGGTGAGATGGAGAGAGGCGGCGTTGGTGGTTAGAAGGACTTGGCGGGCGAGGATGGTTTTTTGTTTGGAGTGGTGGCGGCTTTTCATGCGGACGCGGAGAGCGAGTAGCCGGTCGGAATCGTTTGCGGCGGCGGCGTGACGTTCGGAGCGAGAGACGTTTGCGAGGCGTGCGATCACGGCTTGGCTTGCGGGCTTGATGGAAAGAACTTCGGCGTGTTCGATGATTTGCGCGCCGGCTTTTTGCGCGGCGCGGGCTAGGCCGGAGACGACTTTGCCGGGGTCGACTGTGCCGCCGGGGACTTTTTTGACGACGTGGAGATTGCCGGAGTCGTTCCAGGAGATGGGCGAGTTTTTGGAGGAGCCGGAGCGGCCTAGTTCCCAGGCGCCGGGAAGCGTGAGCCGGGAATCGACGTGCAGGGCGCGAAGGATTTTCTTGTAGCCGGCGAGAACGTCGGCAAGACCGGGGAGCGGTCCGGCGGCGGTGTCGGCGAGAGCCATGCCACCGGTGCGGCCGCTGGCACCGTTGCCGATCGATTCGGATTCCAGGACGAGGACGGATTTGCCAGGGGCGAGTTTAGCGAGCCATGCTGCGGCCGAAAGCCCTGCAAAGCCGGCTCCGATGACGGCGAAATCGACTTCGCCGGGGATGGGGCGTTTCGCGGGACGAAAATCGATAGTACAGCGAGGAATGCCCCAGGGATGAGAATTGCTGCGCACCCGAATTGGATGCGGCGATTAAGCTTTTGTATCAGGGCAGCGGGAGAACCAGTTTTTCGCCGTTGAAATTGTATTCCAACTGATATTTTGCGTCTTTCTTGCGATTGTGGATGGAAAAGTACAGATACCCTGCAACGGGAGTTGCGGCTTTCCCCTCGGGTAATCTCTTTTGGCTCAATTCAGTTTCCATGATCTGCCGATCCCGCTCCGTTGAGCCTGGGGCGGGTTTTGGATCACTGATGTTCACTTCCGTGCCGGTGTAGACGCCATGAACTCTTGTGGGCTGCCCCGTGTTTGGATCCGTGTATGTGCCGGACTCGTAGCCCACGGTTGCGCCTCCGCTGACCGAAACTGGGAGCCCGGAACCGGCTTTCTTTTGCAGCGAAGCAGCGACTACCGTGGCGCTCTGCGGCTTTGTGCCGATATCGCTCCCCGAAATGTATAGGGCGAAATCATCCAGCGACAAATCGTGCGCATCTTTTCCTTTGGCGGGATAGAAGGCGAACTCCACAACGATGCAGCAACGATTTAAGTCGGTGACAAAAGCTTTCTGCACCTGCTTGGGAGTAAGAATATTCGCTCCAATGCTAGTGCCGTCGAGCTTGGCATGCGAATGGTAACGGTCCGCGGAGGACCGGGGCACGCTGCCTCGAGGTCCGGTGGAGGAGGAGTCGTCTTCCGTGGATTGGGCGTTGGACGGCGCTGTGAAGAAGAGGACCGCGGTAAATAACGCGGCGGAAAGAACTACAAATCTCATCGAGCGCATTGGGCACCTCGCCAGCGAATGCAATTCCTCGTGCCGGACTCTGTTGTTGCTCCAGCATGGGCCCCGTTTACCAAAGACTACTCTAAGGCCATTGTAGGCCTAGGATGCGGTTCAAGGACGAATTTGTCGCCTGCTACAACTTGCGAAGCGAGGCAGGGAGAACGCTGGCGAGAGAATACCTGCCAGGGCCAGCGAGCAACAAGCCCAGGGCGAGCAGCAGTTCGGTTAACGCA
>Ga0265349_1000013_pt1 | contig 20451 bp, 16 predicted proteins | sample NSE1metagenome_FD_189092 | JGI IMG/M metagenome (GOLD analysis project Ga0265349, IMG submission 189092) | Soil microbial communities from Maridalen valley, Oslo, Norway - NSE1 | ecosystem: Environmental > Terrestrial > Soil > Boreal forest/Taiga > Bulk soil | place: Norway: Oslo | collected... | reverse complement strand
ACCGTTATATTTCGGAAGCCTACGGCGGATACCACTTCAATGTGCTGCACGGGGTCAATGTCGACGCTGGAATATTCATGTCCTACATCGGCCTGTTCAGTTACTACAACTTCGACAATTGGGCGTACCAGCCTTCTTACGTTTCCTCCAATACTCCGTGGTTCTTTAATGGTGTGCGCGTGCAGATATTTCCGACCGAGCATCTGAAGATTGAGCCCTGGTTTATCAATGGCTGGCAGTCTTATGGTTCAGCCAATCACACGCCGGGCATCGGCGGACAGATTAAATGGACACCAAAGCCATGGTTGAACATCATTTCCAACAACTATGGTGTTGGTCAAGATGACCTCTTCATCCAAGGCCGCCGTCGCATCCATACAGACAACAGTATCGAGGTCAAGTACTACGACAAACCCGAAAAAACCCTGGACAAGATGGCCTTCTCACTGACCGGAGATTTGGGTTGCGAGTATGGATCCGGAGTGAGCTGCCACGGCGATACGAAAGGTGGGCCCAAGCAGAGCTTTATAGGCTACATGCTTTACAACCGCCTCTGGTTCCACAGCGATCTATTCGCGTTAACGGTCGGTGGAGGACAAATCAACAATCCGGGACGCTATCTTGTTCTAATTCCCCCAATCAATGGAGAAACCGCCATCACTGCAGCAACAAATTCGCCATATTTCACCGGAAACCCGGGGGATCCTTTCAAGGCTTGGGATTCGTCTGTCACATTTGACTACATGCCCAAGCAATACATCACATTCCGATGGGAATACGACTATCGTCATGCCAGCGTCCCCTATTGGAGTGGAGCAGGCGGAATCACGCCCCCCGGCGGAAATAACGGTTCACCTCAATTCTACACATGCAGCAATGGCAGCTCTTCCGGCCAAGGAGCGCTGGGGCCTGCCGAAGCTGCTTGCGGAGGGGGAATCAGCAGTATCTGGTTCCCGGATCTTCGGAGAAATGAGTCCTTTATCGATTTGTCCATTCTCATAAAGTTCTAAGGGCCCAGAGGGCTGAGGATGGCAATCCTACTGCCCGAGCGCGTCAGGCTTGCACTCAACTGACGCGCTCCGGCAAGCACGGGGCACTGGCAGGTTTCGCGAAGCGAGAGACACTGGTGGATTCATAAACGGGGGACTATTATTCCGATCGCGATGGACGAAAGGATATAGGGCTTTTTCCGGTTCTGACGACGTGCTGGTGCCGTCACTTCCCGACAAAACGGGCTGCTGTCAAATTTGATTGCGTGAGTTCCTTGGCGTTCAGTTCGCCTTTCTTGTTTTTATCCAGTCTGTCGAATTCTGCCTCCATAAACTTCATGAACTCCTGCTTGGAGATCATGCCCTTCGTGTCGGTGTTCATGAGGGGCAGCAATTGCTTGACGTCGTTCTCACCCATCGCCAGCTTATTCTGCGGCTTCGGAACGGATGCTTTTTGCGCGGCCGCATTGCCAAGCATGGTGCCGGTCGCAATCAGCACGGCGAAGATGACAATTACCCACGAGCTCTTTTTTCGCAGCAACATGGTTGACTCCTTATAATTTTTACCCGATGCGATAAGAGCAGAGGCTGCCCGTCCGAATCAGGTGCGCTTTGGCCGGAAAGGGCAGTTTTGGCCTCCCGGATTTGGTGAATGTACACCTTCGTCCTTTGAACCCGTTTACGCAAAATACGCATTCGTCGAATCAAAAAGTTGCAAGGCCTTCGCGCCGTTTATCGCTTCACCGCGAACACGGTTTTGCGCACGCCGTCACGAATACATCACATCTGCGGCGAACTATCTCTCCGGTGATACAGCATCGGTATACCTTATAAGAATGGCCGTGGCGTGGGTCTGCGGTCCGACTGAGGAGGATTGTCCGCATGTACAAGTTGGCTGCTTTACTCACAATATGGCTGGCGCTCTCGCCGGCCTGGAGCCCACAGAACCAATCGGTGACCGAATGCTACAGAAGCTGCGACGCGCCTCCTGTAGATCCGGAAATGCAGCGGCAGGAAATCGTGAACCTGGAAAAGGAAGGGGCGCGCGCGATCCAGTTGAGCGACGGAACATTTTTTAGGCGCGTCTATAGTGATGACTTCACTGGGACACTTTCGCGGGGCGAGACGGTCAACCGGGCGGGGTTTATCAGCGCGGTGCAGTCGAGCGTCGTCAAGTACGAAGCTTTCAACGCCTCAGATATCAGGATCCACATTTTCCGGGAAACGGCGGTGGTCACATGTTTGTGGTCCGCGCGGGCCGTCGTACGAGGCCAGAGCGTGAACAGCCAGATGCGCGTCATGCACATTTATGTAAACGGCGGGAGCGGATGGAAGGTGGTGGCTGGGCAGACGAGTCCTCTGCCACCTTATCCCCAGCAAGCTCTTTGATTGTTCTTTCGAACGGCTGCTGAAGCGCGAAGCCTGGGAGACTGCCGCGCAAGTATACGACAGCCAAATTTGTTGTCTTGGATGCATTACTTGTTTTGCCGACGAGCAGCGATCACTCGTAGCGCAAGGCGACCATTGGATCCACGCGCATCGCTCGCCGAGCTGGGACGTAGCACGCCAGAAGCGCAACACTTACAAGCAGCAGCGCTACGCCGCCGAAAGTTATAGGGTCGGTGGGTTTCACGCCATAGAGCAGGCTTGAAATCAATTTCGTCAACGCAAACGCACCCACCAGTCCAAACGCAACTCCAGCAAATGCCAATTGCGCTCCGCGGCCAATCACAAGACGCCAAATATCTCCTGGTTGCGCGCCGAGAGCTACGCGGATGCCGATTTCGTTTGTACGCAGACTGACGACGTAACTCATCACACCGTAGATTCCCATCGCGGCCAGCAGAAGCGCCAGGCCCGCGAACACTCCGAGAAGAAATGTAGAGAAACGCCGAGGCGAGACCGAATCAGCGAACAAGTTATTCAGCGTCATTACGTGCGTTACCGGCAGATTCGGATCGAATCTATGTACCTCGCCGATTGCGGCCTGCGCGAGCGCAGCTGGATCGGCCGCCGTACGAATCACCATGTACCGTGGCCAACCTTCACTCCAGTAGATGTCGAGGGTCGGCGCAGCTTCGAGCCCGTATTGATGCACGTTCCCAACTACGCCAACGATCGTCAGCCAGCACGGTTTCGGATCGAGCGAACAGAGATTGAGGCGTTTTCCGATGGGATCACCGCCGGGAAAAAACCTCTGCGCAATGGCTTCGTTTATTACGATGGTTTGGCTGGCGTAGTCGTGTGCATGCAGCGGTCGACCCATGCGCAGCGGAATCCCCATCGCTGCAAAATAGCCCGGGCTGGCGCTGCGAGTTTCCGCAATAGGGCGCGCTCCGTTGGCCGGAAGAGGCTGGTTCTCCACCATGAATCTTGACGCCGACCTCATCGTAGAACCTAGCGGAAGTACAGTGACGCCGCCGACGGCTTTTGTCCCCGGCAACGCCTGAATGCGCTGAGCCAGTTCATCGAACTGGAGTGATTGTTTACGTGCGAGCGCGAGTTGCTGTTCGACTGTCAATTTTACGACTTCGCTGAGCGACAATTCCGGCTGGTCCATTTCCATTGCCAATATGTGGTCGCGTTGAAAGCCCGGATCGACTTCCAGCAATCGATGAAAGCTTCGAATGAGCAGTCCCGCGCCGATAAGTGGAATGAGCGCCAGTGCAATCTCGGAAACGACCAAGAAGCTTCGGATTTTTTGCCCGCCTGCCGCACCCGCCGTTCTTGTTCCTTCCTTCAAAATGCCATGCAAGTCTTGTTTTAATGTCAGCAGAGCTGGAATCAGTCCGCAGATGAGCCCTGTCAGGAAACTCACAGCCAGCGTGAAGCTCAACACCCACCCGTTGAGTCCCGTCTCTTTGACGCTTGCGAGATCGGAGGGAACGAGCGCGCTGAGAACACGCAGCCCTGCCGAAGCAAGAAGAACTCCCAGCGCCCCGCCGAGCAGGGAAAGCAAAATGCTCTCTGTCAGAAGTTGTCCCAGGAGTCGCGAGCGGCTCGCGCCGAGCACCACTCGCAGGGCAATCTCCTTCTGTCGAACGGCGTTGCGCGCCAAAAGCAAATTCACGATGTTGGCGCAGGCCACGAGAAGCACAAGGCCCACTGCTCCGAAGAGCACCAGCAGCGCTACGCGCATCTTTACCGCCGAGGGATTTTCCATCGGAGTGACGAGCACACCCCAATTCTTGTGCGTGTCGGGAAAGGCTTGTTCTTCCTGGCGATTTAATGTGGCCAGCTCGGCTTGCGCCTGCGAAATACCGGTGCCTGGTTTCAGTCGCGCGAGTATGTTGAACTCATGATGCAGATGGCTTGTAAGGTCGTCGCCATATTCGCTCACTGGCATCCACAAGTCCGTCGTGGGTACCAAGCTAAATTCAGCTGGTAGAACGCCCACCAATGTGAAGCCTCTTCCATCCAAGATAATTGTTCGCCCCACAACCGAAGGGTCAGACCCGAAGTGGTTTTGCCACAAGTGGTGACTGATCAGGACGACTGGTGGACTTCCAGGCTTGTCTTCTTCCGGTGTAAATGTGCGTCCCGCGACCGGTCGCACGCCAAGAAGCGGAAACAATCCGGAGGTTGCGAGAGTCGCTTCCAAGCGCTCGGGTTGGCCATCGCCGGTCAAATTGAATCCGGTGGGAGGATCCACATACGCCGCCATCTGAGAAAAACTGCCAGCCTGGCGTTGAAAGTCCTGAAAATCTCCCGAAGACATCGGCGTTTGAGGAAAGGCAGGCAAGTACGTGTTCCAGACTTGAACGAGCGCCCCAGGATCTCGATAGGGAAGCGGGCGAAGCAACACATTTTCGACAACGCTGAAAATCGCGGTGTTCGCGCCAATACCCAGCCCAAGCGTCAGCACTGCGACTGCGGTGAATCCGGGACTCTTGCGAAGCGCTCGAAACGCATGCCGCAAATCTTGCCATAGGGTTTCCATACTGTCTCCCTGTGCACTGCCTCGTTAGACGCCTACCCGATGCCTGCGTTTCAGTACTCGTTAAGTCTGGACTGTGATGGTCTCGATGCATCCAAGAAAATGGCAGCTCTCAAAATGCAAAGCATCCAACGTCCTGGATGACAGCTTCCATTGCTCGCGCGTTGACTTGATTTACCGCGCGCCCTAAGATGAGCGCCAAGGCTGGTCCCGCCCTATGATAGGCCAAACCCTAGGCCACTACCGCATCCTCGAAAAACTTGCCGCCGGAGGGATGGGGGTCGTCTATCGCGCTCGTGATGAACAACTTGAACGCGATGTGGCGCTTAAGGTGCTTCCTTCGGGCACGCTTAGTGATAGCACTTCTCGCCGACTATTCCGCAAAGAAGCTCTTGCTCTTGCCAAATTAAGCCACCCCAATATTGAAACGATCTACGAGTTCGATACACAAGATGGTATCGACTTTCTCGTGATGGAATATGTTCCGGGGAACACGCTTGCAGAGCGGCTTGGCAGTGGCGCCCTCCCGGAGAAAGAAGTGGTCGCCTTGGGGATGCAAATTGTTGCCGCACTGGAACAAGCTCACGAACGCGGCATAGTCCATCGCGATTTAAAGCCTCGGAATATTGCTATCACGGAGCGGGGGCAAGCCAAGGTATTGGACTTTGGTTTGGCTAAGCTTCTGCCTAAAGTGAACGAAGCGACCGCCTCCGATACCCTAACCGATACGCAAGCGGGCGCCGGCACATTACCCTATATGCCACCGGAACAACTCCAGGGCGAGTCCGTGGACGCTCGCGCCGACATTTACACTATTGGCGCAGTGCTTTACGAAATGGCCACCGACCGTCGTGCCTTTCCCGAAGAGTTGCCGTCGCGTGTTATCAATGCCATTCTTCATCACCCACCAGTTGCACCGCGCGCACTCAATTCCCGCATTTCGCCGGAGCTGGAACGCATCATCCTCAAGTGCCTCGACAAAGATCCGGCGCGGCGTTTCCAATCGGCAAAAGAGCTGTTGGTCGATTTGCGGCGGTTGGGCACAACCTCAACCGCAACTGCACTTGCCACTCAACTTCCGCCTCCATCTAAGATTTGGACCAGAACCGGCAGGCTCGCTGGCTATTCCGTGGCCGGGCTACTCGCACTTGCGGCCCTGATGACAGTCGTGAATGTTGGCGGCTGGCGCGACCGTTTGATGGTCCGTCCCCGGCCGGGACAGGTTCAGTCCTTGGCAGTGCTACCTTTAGAAAACCGCTCTCGCGACCCCGAACAAGAATATTTCGCGGATGGAATGACGGATGAATTGATCACCGAGCTCGCAAAACTTAATGCGGTTAGAGTCATTTCGCGAACTTCTGCCATGCGGTATAAGAACACGAACAAATCCTTGCCTGAAATTGCCAAGTCTTTGAACGTGGATGCCGTCGTGGAAGGGTCGGTCCAACGCGTAGGAGACCGTGTAAAAATCACCGCCAGACTCGTTCAGGCCCGCACCGACCAAGAGTTATGGGCGCGCAGCTACGACCGTGATTTGAGTGACGTCCTCGGGTTGCAGCACGAAGTTGCGGAAGCGATCGCGGGCTCCATTGCTGTGACCCTCAAGCCCGCGGAGGGCCACCAAAAAGTTCACTCGGTCGATCCCGTGGCCCACGAGGCCTATCTGAAGGGTTTGTATTATTGGAATAAGCGCACTCCCGACGGTCTAAACAAAGCCCTTCAGTACTTCCAGCAGGCGATTAACAAAGATCCGAATTATGCTCTTGCCTATGCCGGGCTATCGTATACGTATGCGTTTGCGCCTGAATTGGGTCTGACTTCGGAAATCGCAAAGGACAAGCAGAAAACGGCCGCGCTCAAAGCAGTCGCTTTGGACGACAATCTTCCCGAAGCGCACACTGCGCTGGCGGGCGCATTGCAGAACCAATGGGATTGGAACGGCGCCGAGCAGCAGTACAAGCGGACTATTGAGCTGAACCCAAACTACGCGACCGCAAGACATTGGTACTCCATCTACCTTTCCGTGGTGGGCCGCCATGAGGAAGCCATTGCAGAGGCGAAGCGCGCTCTTGAACTGGACCCTCTCTCGTTGATTATCCAAGCAAACCTAGGCGGGAGGTATCTCCGCTCGGGTCGCTATCAGGAAGCGATTCAAGAGTGCCAAAAGGCTATTGAGATGGATCCCACCTTTGCCGTTGCTCACAATTGCGTTGGCTACGCTTTCTTGCAGATGGGCCGCGCGCCAGAGGCGGTGGCTGAATTTCAGACCGCCGTTCGCCTTTCGGGGGGTGACACCGAATCTGTTTCCGCGCTAGGGTATGCTTTTGGCGCATCCGGGAAAGAAAAGGAGGCGGCAGAAATCCTCAGCCAGCTGCAGAGCTCTTCGGAAGAGGCATACCTTCCGGCGTATTACATCGCTATTGTTGATTCTGGGCTAGGAAGGAAGGACGAGACCTTTGCTTGGCTTGAGCGAGCTTATCGGAGCCGGACCTCTGAATTACCAGAAGTCAAAACCGAGCCAATGTTTATTAAACTTCGGGAAGACCCGCGTTTTCATGAGCTGCTGCAACGGATTGGACTCCCTCTCTAACTGGTTCCATCGAAACTTCCTGGGCAACAGGGAAATGAGTTGACATCAGTAGGCGCGTGCGTTAGCTTCGCGAAAGCTACGGCGTTTGTTGGCTCCCCATCAGTATGCATTCCGGAAATTGTTAAGTCTCAAAACCGCATGGAGGACAGTATGGCCGCCCGCCCCAAGAGAGTTGCCGTCAGAGAGAGAACAGGACCGTCAAAGCCGATGACAAAGGGTGAGAAGAAGAAGTTTGAGGATGCACTAACACAAATGGAGAGCCAGCTCGAGCGGATGGAAACGCAGCTGCGTGACTTGAAAAGCATGGCTAAAGAACACTCTTTCTGGATCATCGGATAAACTGCGCGTTGCGTTTGTTTCCTAACCCAAGCTGGCCTACTTTGTGAACATTCGAGAAACGCGCCTGCGCCGTGCCATCACCGTCGCAATCTACTGGCGGAAAAATGAACTCGTCATCGAGAACTATCTCAGCGGGAACCGCGTAACTGCGGCTCCCCTCACCGTTATAGTGCTCGATTTTTTTAGCCGCTGGCGCAGACCCTCGGAGTTCTATCGCCGATTTGCCAAATACGAGCGTACCAGCCTCGCTCTTACTCTCCAGCAGTTACAGGAACGTCACTTTCTGGTCCCGGAAGGTTCAGCAGAGGCCCGCCTTGACGTACGCATTCAAGTGAATTGGTCGTCTTGGCTTCCCGCTGCGGGAATGCTTCAATTCGGAACCCGAAATGTTCAATACGAATCGAACCTGGCGATTGTGCGTCGGCGGTTCCTCAAGCGAGCAAAGGAAACACCGCCACCGCAACCCCTCAAGCACTACCCGCGCTCGCCCCAGATTGCGCTTCCTCCACCCCGCAAGGAGAGTGCATTCACCCGGATTCTGCTTGCAAGGCGGACGTGGAGGCGATTCTCCAGGCGCGCGATTCGATTAGAAGATCTGGCGACTCTCCTCGGCTTGTCCTGGGGCGTTCAGCGATGGGTGAATTTCCCTGGAATCGGACGCGTCGCGCTAAAGACTTCTCCCTCCGCCGGTGCGCGTCATCCCATTGAAGTCTATGTATTGGCGGTCAACGTGAAAGGTTTGCCCCGCGGCATATATCACTATGCTCCCGACATTCACCGCCTCGAACTTCTGAAGCGCAACTCGAGTTCAAGGGATATCGTAAAATTTCTTGATAACCAATGGTGGTACCGGCCTGCTGCGGCGCTCATGTTGATGACGGCAGTTTTCCCGCGCACCCAGTGGAAATATCGCGATCCCGCCGCTTACCGCACGGTGATGATTGATGCCGGCCATGTATGCCAAACGTTTTGTCTGGTTGCGACCTCGCTGGGCCTCGCCCCATTCTGCACCATGGCCTTCGACCAGACTTTGGTGGAAAAAGAGTTGGCAATCGACGGGGTGAGCGAATCTGTCGTTTATGCAGCTGGTGTAGGAACTCCTCCCTCTGGAACAGGCTGGGCTCCCTGGCCGCACCCTAGCCGCTGGGCGGGTGTTACGACGACCTGAAATCGCCAATCGATGCATGGCCCCACTTTAATTAACCTGGGGTTCAATCCTCGACGGAAACCTTCATTCAGTCTCTGGCTTCACTTCGCTTGCCGGACTTGAGTTTCATTAGTTCGGACGGACAGGCGTGGATCCAAACGCGTGAAATTCAAATTTCAGCAATGCGGGCAAATGCTCCGCGAAATAGGTCCAGTCGTGGCCACCGGGGTACAAGTGAAACTCGTGCGGGATATGGCGCGCCGTTAGCAGTTTGTCCAAGGCGGCCGCGCCGGAATCGAAGGCGTACTCATCTTCCGAGCCGCAATCAAAGTAGATCTTTAGTCCGGTGAGATTCGCGGCGCGTGCGATTGTCAAAGGATCGTTTTGATTCCAGTACGCGGCATCGAATGGCGAGCCAAAGGCATCGCCGAGAAAGCCCAAGCGGCTTAATTGTCCGGAATTGTGCGCACTGATGCTCTGCATGTTCTCGATCAGAGCGGCACTGTGCGCTCCCACTGCTGCAAAAAGCTGCGGATGCCTGAACGCGATATGAAGCGCACCATATCCGCCCATCGAGATACCTGCAATGCCACGCGTGCTGCGGCCCGTTTGCGTCCGATACCGCTTCTCGACACCAGGCACGAATTCCTGCAGGAAAAAATCCTCGAAGCGGCGCTTTCCATCGCTCGAATTGATGAAGAAACTCGTGCCGCCCCGCGGCGTCACTATCAAAAACTCTCCCAACTCATGCTGTTCCCACAAGTCCTGGACAAGATTCATTCCGCCCGAATGCACAAGCATCTGCTCGTTGTCGCCCAAGCCGTGCAGCAAATAGAGGATGGGATAGCGGCGTGTCTTCTCCGTGTCATAACTGGGTGGCAGCAACACGCAGTAGGGAACAGCACGGTTGAGAATTTTGCTTGGCAGCGAAACGCATTCAGCTCGTCCAGTAGCTCGCGAACAAGGCGCCAAGAAAACGCAGCATAGGCAACCGATCAGCCGCGCTGCCAAGCCAGCGCACCGGAATTTATTCATACCGCAGGGCCTCGACCGGGTTCAGCTTGGCCGCACGCGAAGCTGGATAGAGCCCCGCAGCAAGACTCACTATGACCGCAAGCACAATGGCCATCAGCACCAACCACCACGGCACAGAAAAAACATCCGTCGGGGGTAAGCTCTGCCGCTTCAAATATACGTTTATTCCAAACGTCACAGCTCGGCCTACTAGCCAGCCAAATCCCACGCCAAGAACGCCTCCCAAAAAGCCCATGACGCTGGCTTCCACAAAAAAGAGATTCTTCACGTCGCGATCCGCAGCGCCCAACGCTTTCAAAATTCCAATCTCGCGTCGCCGCTCGAGTATTGCCATCACCAACGTGTTGATAATTCCCAGCGTTGCGACTGCTAGCGCCAAGCTGCCGAAAATGAAGAGCAACATGTCAAAAATTCTGAAGAACACCTCCAAACTCTTCGAGGCATCCTGCAGCGAGAACGTTCCGAATCCCATATTCTTGATAGCCGCCTCAATCCCTTGGACCAGTGACGCGCTTTTCGCACGCACCGTCAGGCTGGGGTATACGGCCTTTCCATTCGTGGCTCGGACCGCGTCGCGCAGATCATTCACCTGCGCCGCGCGCAGCGAAGATGCCACCTCCAGTGGCATCAGCAATCTTCCGCTTCCGAATCCTCCAAATCCCGCAGCTGGTTCCGTTTCTATGATTCCCACGATGCGCAGTTTCTTCTCTCGCGGCACAATCGAGAATCCGCCAGTGTCCGCATCGGCATGGCTGCTCCCTGGCGAGACGCCAGCTTGCGGCGGCAAGGCCTCCCTCTCCGCGTAGCGCACGACCAGGTCCTTGCCGATCAAGTTGGAGGGCTGCGTCGATAAGTCTTTTGCAAACTCAATCTGTAAAATTGCTTCGTCCGCATTCGGGCCAGAAAAAAAGCTCCCCTGGATTCCATCGAACGATCCATTTCCGTGTGCCGACGCCGGTATGCCCGCCACAATCGTTGAGTAAGGTGTTCCATCGTAGCGAACCTCGGTTGGAAAGCGGACTTGCGAATAAACTTCAACGACATTCGGCAGGCGTTCCAATTCGTTTTTCGCATCATCATCGAGCTGCCGCGCGTTTTTTGCCGGAGAACTCTCAGCCGGGGCGCGCCGCATCGATTGCGCATTTCTTCGTTGGGTCACGATTACTGTGTCGAACAATCCCGAATTCGAAAGCCGCTTTGTTGCCAGTGCTTGAAGTCCGATGCCTAGTGAAAGCCATGCCACCAAAGAGGCTACTCCTACTGCGACTCCAAGAGTCGTTAGCGAACTGCGGAGCACTGCTTCTCGCAGATTTCTCAGCGCGAGCTCGCCGAGGTCTCCCGCCTTCATGATTTCACCCCGTCGGTCAGCAATTTGCCATCCGCAAGCGCGGCTATGCGGTCCGCAAACCGTTCCGCCAGGGGGCGTTCGTGAGTGACCATCACGATCGTCATGCCCAGCTTTTGCTGAATCTCCTTCAGCAGAAGCATGATGGATTCGCCTGTTGCGCTGTCCAAGTTTCCGGTAGGTTCATCCGCAAATAGAAGCGTCGGCCGATTCACGAGAGCCCGCGCCAATGCCGCCCGCTGCTGTTCTCCGCCGGACAATTCACTGGGCCGGTGCGTCAGCCGCTTTTCCAAGTGCACGCGCTCCAGAGCCTCTTGCACGCGCGCGCCGCGCTCGGCCCGATCCACCTCAGCCAAACGAAGCGGCAATTCCACGTTTTCTTCCAGCGTCATACGCGGCAGCAAATTGAACGACTGAAAAACCATTCCGACGGTCCGGCTACGGTAACGCGCCAGCTCGAGCGAGCTCAGCTCCGAAAGATTTCGTCCATTTGCGAAAATCGCGCCGCCCGTTGGACGATCCAGCCCGGCCATCAAATTCAGCAACGTGGATTTTCCAGACCCCGAGCTTCCCAGCAGTGCGACGAATTCTCCTGCGCGGATCTGGAGTGTCACATCATCTACGGCTCGAATTACAGCGGATCCCATCTCGTAGTGCCGCGAAACACGCTCTGCGCGCACAGCCAAACCGTCACCTGTCGTCATCATCGTCCCTCGATGTTACTACGCATCGCGAGTCACTCGAGTTACCAACTGTTTCGCAAGCTAGTGCCGCGTTTTTTGCCTCTCAAGGAGGCGGAAATATCGTTACGCAAAAAGCCCTTGACATGGAAAAGTTGCACTGCTAGTTTTCTAGCATAGCTGCTGGAAAAATAGCACATGACGCGAAAACCCAAACCAAACGCTCTCTCTCGCCGCGAACGCCAGATTATGGACATCCTCTATAAACTCGAACGCGCCTCCGTCGGCCAAGTCCTCGCCGAGATCGCCGGCAAGCCCAGCTATTCCACCGTCCGCGCCCAGCTCCGCGTCCTCGAAGAAAAAGGTCACGTCCGCCACGAAGAGCACGGACTGCGCTATGTCTATGCGCCAGCGGTACCGCGAGATGTTGCCCGCCGCTCCGCCCTTCGCCACCTTGTCGAAACGTTTTTTGATGGCTCGACTGAAAAAGTGGTGGCCGCGCTCCTCGGCGGCGAAGTCACGCGCATTTCCCCCGAAGAACTCGATCGTCTTGCCCGTCTCATTGCAAAAGGACGAAAGGAGAGCTAACGATTATGATGACGAGTACGCTCGCCGATTATGAACAGGGGCTCGCATTTTTCGCGGCGTGTTGTGCCAAGGCCACAATTCTGCTCGCCGGTGCGTGGCTCATCGTTGTCGCATTCCGACAGCGTTCCTCCGCTTTACGCCACCTCATTTGGACTGCCGCCATTCTTGCCTCGCTCGCGCTTCCATTATTCGTTATGTTGCTTCCCGCGTGGCATTCCGCGACATTGGGCAGCGCAGCTACTTTCTGGAGCCCAGCGCACGCGAATGCTGGAAGCTCCATCTTGCACACAATTCCTTCCAGCATCATCAATGTCACGGCTACCCCTCAATTCTTCAACAGACTTGCCCTGGCAATGCTTCTGGCTTGGGCGGCAGGCGTCTCATTTTTCCTGCTCAGGCTTTTCGTGGGATTAGCTCGCCTCGCGTGGGTCTCCACGCATGCGAAACCCGTCTTTGACGACGATTGGATGCACACAGTCTTGGAGCTTTCCAAGTTCCATAAAATTGGTCGGCCAATCCGCCTTCTGCAATGCAACAGCTCTACCGCGATGCCGCTCACTTGGGGAATCTTCCGCCCAGTCATTGTTCTTCCCTCTAGCGCGCCGCAGTGGCCAGAAGACCGCCGGTGCGTCGTTCTTTCCCATGAACTCGCGCATATCAGTCGCCACGACTGGTCCTTGCAGATTTGCGCTGAATTTGCCCGCTCCATCTACTGGTTTCACCCTCTTGTCTGGCTGGCTGCCGCACAACTGCGGCAGGAAAGCGAACGCGCCTCCGATGACGCCGTCCTGCGCTCCGGAATCGTGCCTTCCAGCTACGCTAGTCAGTTACTCGATCTCGCAAGGACACTCGAAAACTCAGGCCGCGCGTGGTCCACTGCCCTGGCCATCGCGCGTCCCTCAAATCTTGAAAGGAGATTTGCCGCTATGCTGAATCCATCCATCGATCGAAGCCGTTTATCGTCTAGAACTAAGTTGCTAATTCCGTTTTTTGCTTTGTGCCTTTTGTTTCCGCTCGCCGCTCTTCACCTGACCGCGCAAAATCTCTCAGGCAAAACCTCTGGCACCATTCACGATCCCAGCGGAGCCGGCGTAGCCAATGCCACCATTATCATGACCAACCAGGAAGCCAAGACCATCGACATGACGACCTCCGACCGCGAAGGCAATTTCACCTTCAAACCGTTGCCGTCTGGAAACTACGAGCTGCAAGTTTTGAAACCCGGCTTCGACACCTACCGCGTACCGCAGGTCTCGCTCGACTCCGGTCGCGACTTCTCCGAAGCGTTCACTCTCCAAGTGGGCGCGATCACTGAACGCGTGACCGTTGTTCCCGAGAACTCTTCGAAATCTGCCCCGATTCAGACAACTTCAGGCAAGCCGTCCCGCCTCAGTGTCGGCGGCAGTGTCCAGGCAGCTAAAATCATCACGAAAGTCCAGCCAATCTATCCTGAATCCGCCCGATCGGCTGGCATCAGCGGCACGGTCGTTCTTCACGCCGTCATCGGCATGGACGGCAAACCACTCTCTCTGCGCGTCATGAACAGCCAGATCGACCCCGACCTCGCCCATTCCGCCGTCGAAGCAGTCAACCAGTGGCGCTACACGCCCACGCTCCTCAACGGAGAGCCTATCGAAGTCGACACCACCATCACGGTGATTTACTCCCTTGAATCCTCCAATTAGTGTTCCGGATAAAAGACGCAGCCAGAAAGTAGATGGCAAGTGTATCTGAAGTCAGATACAAACTTGCTAGCGCTATTTCTGTTGACCGCGCTCACATCGGTTAGCTGTTCTGCAAGACGCCCAATCGGAGCCACAGGCAATCCTTTTCGCCTGAAGTCGGTGGACGGCGAGCCAGTTCTTTTTTCGCCCTCAATCCCAGATTCCAATTCGAACAATTCTGCAATTAACATCACGATGAATGTTCCTTCGCCTGATGCATCCGGGGGTACGAATTGTCTCGCCGAAGAGGGCCCATTTCGTGTGGAACTTGCCGGCAAACACGCGGATTCTGTCCAGATTACGCTACCTTCAACCGAACGATGGCTTGAAGACGTCAACGGTCTTGTCGGCCCCGACGGCGACGCGGTTGAAGCGCTGTACGTTGTCCTCGCCAAACTGGATCAACTCCAGCAAGGCGAGTGCTTCCACGGCGCTGGCTCTATGATTCGTGATTTCATTTTGCAAAGCCTTCCCATGAAACCGCCCGAAAGCCTATTCAATTATTACGGATATCGCCCGGATCGAAGCAGTCTGGATCTGAAACCAGGTATGCGCCTAAAGATTGAGCGTGCCTATTTCAGACCAGTAGAAACGACCCAAGAGGCTCACGCGGCTCAGAATTTTGAAGGCCTAAGCACTGTCAACTTCGACGTGGAGTCGGGGAACGACGGAAAGATTCGCTTCCGTCGCATTGGCGATGTTCGATTCAGGCCCGCGTCTTTGAAAGGACAGGTTCAAGACGAAAGTCAGCAGCTAGAGTTGACCGGCATTCTGCCGGAATTTCACTATCGGCTAGTCTTCTACACCTTATTGGTTTCCAAAGAGCGGAAACTCTCGGCGTCTGTTGTCGGAGCAAGCAGTGCGAGCCAGTTGGACGAATTCGACCATGAACTACGGTCGCGCCCTGTCGGCGGCTGCGGGAACTTTGCTGCCACTCATGGAGTAGCCTGCGTTGCGTTCAGCGGATTTGTGACTGTAACTTCGCAGATCAGAGTCGAGTTGAATGGCAAATCCAAACTAATCGACTGGGGATCGCGCGTCAGAGATTTGCTGCCTAAAGACTCTCTCATGTCCCTCACGATCCAACGCGAATTCATGAATTCTTACCGCGATGTCCGGTTCAAACCTGGGGATTTGAGTGTGCTGTCGCTCGCCCTAGTAGGCGGCGATCGCTTGAGGTGGTCGAAAAGCGCATCCGGCGTCCACTGAAGAAGGACTCTTTCTGCTTAGGAAGAGAAGATGTACCTGATGGGCCCCTGTGGCGATGATTGGTGCAAATTTGTGCCGGCGTCGCGTCCAAGGTGATCCGCATATAGGACGTTGTACGCGCATGTTGCGTTGACGCTTTAGACCGCCGATGTTACGCTCGCGCCGCAGTCTTCAATCACGCATGCGCGCCGTCGACCTTATCCGCAAAAAACGCGATTCTGGCGAACATTCCCGTGAGGAGATCGACTTCCTGATCTCTGGCTACACGCGCGGCGATATTCCCGACTATCAAATGGCCGCTTGGCTCATGGCCACGTGGATTCGCGGCCTCAATCGTTCCGAGACCGCTGCGCTCACGGAAGCCATGCTCTATTCCGGCGAAGTCGTCAATCTGGACCGCATTCCCAGTAAAAAAGTGGATAAGCACTCCACCGGCGGCGTCGGCGATAAAACTTCTCTCATCCTCGCGCCCATCGTCGCCGCGGGAGGGCTCGCTGTTCCCATGATTAGCGGCCGGGGACTCGGTCACACTGGGGGCACGCTCGACAAACTCGAATCCATTCCCGGGTTCAACGTAAATCTCTCTCTCGAAGAATTCGTCAGCGTTCTGCGCGAATGCGGGATGGGCCTCATCGGCCAGACCGCGGAAATCGCTCCCGCCGACAAAAAAATTTACGCGCTCCGCGATGCTACATCTACCGTCGAAAATATTGGCCTCATCTGCGCCTCCATCATGAGTAAGAAACTTGCAGAGGGTATCGACGCTCTCGTTCTCGATGTCAAAACCGGTTCCGGTGCTTTCATGAAGCGCGAAGAAAATGCCGTCCGCCTCGCCGAACTCATGGTCGAGACCGGCCAGCGCATGGGCAAAAAAGTCGTCGCGCTCATCACCGACATGAACCAGCCGCTTGGCCGCATGGCTGGTCACTCCAACGAAATTGCCGAGTGCATCGAAGTTCTCAGGGGCGGCGGCCCTGCCGATCTTGTTGAATTGAGCATCGAACTTTCCGCCTGGATGTTTCTTCTTGGCGAACGCACTAAAACCCTTGAAGAAGGTCGCCATCTCGCTGAAAAGATGATCGCCACCGGCCAAGCCAAAGAAAAATTCAAGCAGGGCATTCGCCTTCAGGGCGGCGACGAGCGCGTCATCGACGATCCGCTACTTCTTCCGCAAGCGCGTTCCCGCGCCGACGTTGTAAGCCCTTCCGCAGGATTCATCACTGCAACAAATTGTGAGCAACTTGGTACCGCTCTTGCCATGCTTGGCGGCGGACGCGAAAAAAAGGAAGATACCATCGACCACGCCGTCGGCCTCGAATTCCACAAACGCATCGGCGACCGCGTAGAAAAGGGCGAACGGTTGGTCACAATTCATTACAATAGCGGCGCAAAGTTAGCCGAGGCTACGAATCTCATCGCCAACAGTTACCAAATAGGCGAGGTTGCGCCTCGCGAAAAACCGACGCTTATTCATCGCACTCTCGGGGTATAGCGCCGGGATCGCGATTTTGTCGTAGCTTGTTCGGCCCAAACTTGATCGGCAGAAAGAGGTCCACGCATGGGACGTTACACCGGGGTGCTCGGCCTGCTCACAATGCTCGGCCTCGCATATCTCTTCTCCACCGCGCGCAAGGCCATCAAGCTCAAGACCGTTCTCTGGGGCCTCGGCTTGCAGATCGTTCTCGGCGTCTTCGTCTTGAAAGTGCCGGCCGGCCGGATTATTTTTCAAACACTTGGCAACGGCGCCAAGCATCTCCTCGATTTTTCTTATGTTGGCTCTACCTTTGTCTTCGGCGAACTCGGCAAGTCCGATTCCAGTCTCGGCCTCATCTTCGCCTTTCAGGTCCTTCCAACCATCATTTTTATCGCCGCTTTTTTTGCTGTGCTCTACCACATTGGCGTCATGCAGCTTGTCATCCGCGTCGCTGCATGGCTTATGACCAAAATCATGGGCGCCAGTGGCGCCGAGTCTCTCAATGTCGCCGCCAGCATTTTCATGGGCCAGACGGAAGCGCCTCTCACGATCCGGCCTTTTCTTGCGGTTCTCACAATTTCCGAACTCATGACTGTGATGACCAGCGGCATGGCTCACATCTCCGGAGGCATGATGGCCGCCTACATTCATATCGGTGGGGCAGATCCCACCAATCTTCTCACCGCCGTTATCATGACCGCGCCCGGCACGCTGCTCGTAGCTAAAATGCTCGTTCCGGAAACCGAGCTGCCGCTCACGGCCGGCCGCGTCGAAATGCCCGCCATGGAAAAAGAATCCAATGTTCTCGGAGCCATAGCCCGCGGCACTGTTGACGGCCTCCATCTTGCCCTCAATGTCGGCGCCATGCTCATCGTTTTCCTAGCCCTTCTGGCCCTGCTCAACGCCATGATGGGATGGGTTCACATTCACATCAGCTGGTTCCCCTACAACTTACAAGAAGTCCTCGGTTGGTTTTTTGCTCCCATCGCCTGGCTCATCGGGATTCCCTGGCACGACGCCACAAAGATCGGCGACCTTCTCGGCTTGCGCATGGTCACCAACGAATTCGTGGCATTCAGCCAGCTCGGCACCATGAAAGGCGCTCTCGACCCGCGCACCTTCACCATCTCCACCTTCGCGCTCTGCGGCTTCGCCAACCTTAGCTCCATCGGCATCCAGATCGGCGGCATCGGTGCCTTAGCTCCCACGCGACGCGGCGACCTCGCCCGCCTCGGCCTCCGCGCCATGCTCGCCGGCACCATGGCCAACTTAATGTCCGCCTCCATCGTCGGCATCCTTTCATGATTTTCTGTGGTGCTTGTAGGGGCGCAGCATGCTGCGCCCCTACAAAAGCGGCCTCCGTCCGGTGGCACAGCCAATCCTGGCTGTGCTTTGTAGTTGGTGCTCTGAAGCAAACTCAAGGTAAAATCTCAGCCACAGCATGAGTCCAAAACGAAAAGCCGTCCCAAAAATAAACTCCGACTCCGAATTCGACCGCGCCGAAGCTGCGTCGAATTTTATTTTCTCCAAAACCGATCTCCGCCCCAAAATCGCTCTGGTCTTGGGCTCCGGTTTGGGAGCGTTCGCCGGCGAATTCGAAAGCCAGATTCAAATCCCCTACGCCGAAATTCCGCACTTCCCCCGCTCCACCGCCATCGGCCACGCTGGCCAGCTCGTCGTCGGCATGGTCGGCGATATCCCGGTCGCAGGAATGCAAGGCCGCGTCCACTTATACGAAGGCTATTCCGCTAAAGATGTCGCCTTTCCCATCCGCGTTTTCGCGCGCATGGGCATCAAAGCCGTAATCCTCACCAATGCTGCCGGCGGCATCAAACGAGAATTCGTCCAAGGTCAGTTGGTGGTGATTAGAGATCACATCAACCTCCAGGGCGTGAGTCCGCTCACCGGACCCAACGACGAAAACTTTGGCCAGCGTTTTCCGGACATGACCGTTGCTTATGATCGAAGATTCCGCGAAATAACCGTCGGCGAAGGAAACCGCAATCGCATCGGCCTCTACGAAGGCGTCTACGCTGCGCTGCCTGGGCCAAGCTACGAAACCCCCGCTGAGATACGCTATCTGCGCACCATCGGCGCCGATCTTGTCGGCATGTCCACGGTTCCGGAAGTGATCGCGGCCCGCCATTCCGGCATTCGCGTACTCGGCATCTCTTGCGTGACGAACGCCGCGGCGGGCATTCTCGATCAGCCGCTCGACCACAAAGAAGTTTTGGAGACGGCAGAACGCGTCAAAGGACAGTTTATCGCTCTGCTAAAGATCGTCATTCCTCGAATTTCAGCAGAACTCGATTGATGAGCGAGATTCTTTAGGAGGTTACTCGCGTGACAGAACACGATGCACTTGTAGAAGCCGCGCAGCAGGCGCGCGAAAATGCACATGCGCCGTTCTCGAATTTTCGCGTTGGCGCGGCTTTGCGTGCAACCTCAGGCAGAGTCTTCGGTGGCTGCAACGTGGAAAACGCCACTTACGGCCTGACCGTCTGCGCCGAGCGTGTCGCCATCTTTAAAGCCATGAGCGAAGGCGAGCGCAACTTTGACGCCATCGCTGTCGTCACCGATACGGACACGCTCACGCCGCCTTGCGGGGCCTGCCGCCAGTTGATCTGGGAATTCTGCGGCGATGTACCGGTGATTCTGGCAAATTTAAAAGGCAAGGCCGAAACAATCCAGATGCGCGAGCTGTTTCCGAAGCCATTTGATTCGTCGAATTTGTAAACCGCGATCTTTTGAACGCAGCAATTTTCTTTATGAGGCAAGCCCTAATGTGCCGCATCGCAAAAATGATTCCCTCGTTGCTTCTTTTTGTTCTCCTTAGTCCAGCCGAGGATTTCGCCCAAGCTCTGGCGAAGGAAGCTGTAAACGTCGATCTGCTTATCACTAACGGCATTATCGCCACCATGGATGGCGAGCGCCGCATCATCGAGCACGGCCAGATTGCCGTCCGCGGTGACTCTATCTTCGCCATCGGTGACGGGCAGCTCTTCGTCAAAGGTGTTAACGCCAAGCAAACGATTGACGCGAAGGGTGCGCTCATCCTGCCAGGATTTATCAACGGCCACACTCATGTCCCCATGACGCTTCTTCGCGGGCTGCACGATGACGTCACGCTCGACGACTGGCTGCGCAAATATATTTTCCCGGCGGAAGCGAAAAACGTGACCGAGGATTTCGTGCGCTGGGGCACACGCCTTGCAGCCGCCGAACAAATCCGCTCCGGTGTGACCACTTTTGCGGATATGTATTATTTCGAAGACGCCGTCGCCGAAGAAACCAAAGCCGCCGGGATGCGCGGCGTCCTGGGCGAAACGTTCATCGATTTTCCGGCGCCCGACAATAAAACCAATGCGGCTATGCTCGATTACACTGAGAAGTT
>Ga0265349_1000012_pt1 | contig 20694 bp, 8 predicted proteins | sample NSE1metagenome_FD_189092 | JGI IMG/M metagenome (GOLD analysis project Ga0265349, IMG submission 189092) | Soil microbial communities from Maridalen valley, Oslo, Norway - NSE1 | ecosystem: Environmental > Terrestrial > Soil > Boreal forest/Taiga > Bulk soil | place: Norway: Oslo | collected... | reverse complement strand
GAGGCCGATAAAGCGAGCTTGACTTAGTGTCTTTTGTAATTTAAAAATATATACAGGTATTGTATTTAACCGAGCGGTGGGCACGGTTGCCCAGGTTTGAAGCCTTCTGCAGCTGCGATTCTCGCGGCTGAATACCGTGTACGTCGAGTACACGGCCTCCCTCGTGGTGCACAGTAAATCCAGACTAGTGGTGTGCATACTCGAAAGGAGCTTTATGTTATTCCCGTTAGTGAAACGTAGTTGGATAGCTTTCTTTATTGTGGGACTTTTTGTGTTCAGCGCCGGAAGCTTTTTGTACGCGCAGGATCCCACCGGCAGAATCATCGGTACGGCGAGCGATGCGCAGGGCGCCGGAATCCCGGGCGTAGTGGTTACCGCTACAAACGTGACCACACATGTCAGCAAGCAAGCGGAAACAAATAAAGAAGGCTTTTACCAGATTCTGGATTTGCCGATTGGCTCCTACAAAGTAACGATGGATCATCAGGATTTTCGCCAGATCGTCTTTGAAAATCAGGTTTTGCAGATAAATCAGTCGCTGCACATTGACGCCAAAATGGAGTTGGGGGCACGGTCTGAAACCGTAGAGGTAAAAGATCAAGTCAGCGTCGTAGAAACTGTGGACCCCACAATTGGTGATTCAGTGACGGGCCGCACGATTACGGACATGCCTCTGAACGGCCGCAATACTTTGAGTCTGGCGCTCCTTCAGCCCGGCGTGACCAACACAAATGATGGGGATACGGGTTCCGGCCAGGGATACAACATCGCCGGTGGCCGTTCGGACTCGGTAACCTTTCTCCTGGATGGAGGCTTGAACAACGAAAACCTTGGCAACGGAGTGGTGTATAACCCCAATCCGGACACCATCGCTGAATTTCGCATTCTCGAGAACAATTACACGGCGGAATACGGGCGCAACGGCGGCGGCATCATCACGGAAGTCGTGAAATCAGGAACCAATGAATGGCACGGCAGCGCCTTCGACTACATCCGCAATGGCGATTTCAATGCAAACTCCTTCTTCAACAAAAACGATCCCAACAACCTGCTTCCACGCGATACGCTGAGACGCAACCAGTACGGAGGCACGTTTGGCGGACCGATTACGATTCCAAAGGTCGTGAACGGGAAGGACCGCTTTTTCTTTTTCGTGGGCTATCAGGGGCAGCAGCAGTCGGACAGCCAATCTTCCACTGGGAATTCCGTATTCACTCCTGCCGAACTACAGGGCAATTTCTCTCAAGCAGGGAACCAAGGTGTGCCGGGTCCGGCGGCGTGTCCTGATAGAGATCCCGGAGTCGCCTCTTTTCTGGCGGCGAATCCATTCTTCGTAGGCGCCACCGGAAATGCAGCCTGCGCGATAATGGACCCCACGACGATCAACGGCGTATCTCAGAAGTACATCGCCGCGGGACTAATCCCGAGTTCACCCACCGGGATTCTGAATGTCCAGGCACCCGCCACGAATAACGACAACCAGCTGACCATGAAATTCGATTTCAATGTGACGCAGAAGGACAAGCTTTCCGTCACGCTAGGCGGAGATCGCAATCCTACGCTTGCGCCATTTGCTGGCTCTGGCTTGTTGGGTTATGCAGACACTACCTCATTTAAGAACTACTTCTCGAACTTCGCTTACACCCACATCTTTACTCCCAATGTGCTAAACGAGTTCCGAGTGACCATTCAGCGGCAGAACATTTTGCAAGACGTGCCCGCCCAAACCCTCCCGACGCACGCCGACGTAGGTCAGATCGGCATCACTCCTGATTTGGAGACAGGGGCAGCCAGTCTCTCTTTTGCCGATCAGGGAGCGTTCCTGGGTACCAGCTTCGTAGGACCCAGCACACTGATCAACAATACGTTTGCTTATAGCGATGTTCTCTCGTGGACCCACGGGCGTCACACTTTGAAATTCGGCGGAAGCTTCACCGCATATCAGTTCAATACCGCTTTCGATTTCATTGGCTCGGGAATATTTACTTTCGCGGGAGCTGGCGGCATTGGTTCCGGGAACGACTTTGCCGATTTCCTATTCGGGCTTCCCGAGAATTTCCAGCAGGGGCCGAATGCCCACACCAATGCCCGGAGCAAGACGACCTCTGGATTCGCACAGGACGAATGGCGCGTAAACAGGAAGCTCGTGCTGACGCTCGGCGTGCGGTACGAGTATTCCAGTCCGAAGCTGGATACTCATGGTGACACGTTCAACGTCATTCCCGGACATGCACAGTCCACGGTTTTCCCCAATGCGCCGTCGGGGCTGGTTTTCCCGGGAGATGCAAATGCACCGCGAGGCGTGAATTTTCCAGACAAAAACAACTGGGCGCCGCGCCTTGGTTTTGCCTGGGATCCGACAGGTGATTCCAAGACGAGCGTTCGCGGCGGCTTCGGGATTTTCTACGACATCCTGAAGGCCGAGGATAACTTCCAGGACAACGGCCAGCCGCCATTCTTTGCCGCTGGTTTTGTTAACTTTTCACCCCTGGCGGCCAATCCGACCGGAGATCTTCCTTTTTTCGCGGATCCTTATACCAGTACCGGCGCCGTTAACCCGTTTCCCTCAAAGCCTCCCGATCACAACATCAATTTCTTCGACGCAGGGTTGACTCCGTTCGGAAGCACATCCATTTTCCTGGACGACCCGAATCTGAAGACTCCCTACATCTACCAATACAGCCTCAGCGTCCAGCGGCAGGTTGCGTCGAACACTTCCGTCGAAGTCAGCTACCTGGGCAGCAGCTCTCATGGACTAACGTCGCTAGTGGACATCAATCCCTTCATTCCGGGGACCACAAATCGCATCCTCAATCTGCTTCCTGGAAATAGCACTTGTCCGGTAAACGATGGAAACGATTCCTTCAATTGCTCGTACAGCCAGCTGGCGGAGTTCCAGAACGTTGCGAACGCATCATACAACGCCCTTACCGCCATCTTAACCAGGCAGGTGACCGATTCCCGGATTATCGGAAGGACTTACTTCATACTCGGCTATACCTTTGCTCACTCCATTGACGACGCTTCCGGCTTCCGGAACAACAGCTCCGCCGTTCCCACTTTTGATCCTCAGCTGTACCGGGGATCATCGGACTTCGACGTGAAACACAGGATCACTTTCAGCGGCGGCTGGGATCTGCCCTTCGCAAACATGTGGGCGTCCGGGCCAAAACGTCTGACCAGCGGTTGGAGTCTCTATCCAATCTTTTCCTGGCGGACAGGTTTCCCTCTAAGCGTATTTAGCGCTGTCGACAGTTCGGGCGGCTTCACTAACCCAGGGGTCACCGGAGCAGGTGACTTGGTATTGGCGCGCGCCAACCTGACGGGACTGCCGCTTACGACGTTCAACCCGCGTACGGTCCAGAGCTTGACCGGCGACCTGTCGGGAACAAATTCGGGTAACTTTTACTTCAATCCGGCTGCATACACCACGGCCCAAGTCGGGTCTCTGACAGACCCCTGTGCCGTGCCTTCGCCAACGTGCTTTCCTTCCACCGCGCAGGTCATTGCGAACCCGTCACTACTGACCTATGGAACGGCGTCGCGTGCGTTGTTCCGCGGGCCAGGAAGAACGAACCTCGACATGTCACTGGTTAAGGCCACGGCCATCACGGAAAGGCTCCACCTGGAGATCCGTGTGGATGCCTTTAACCTCTTAAACCATGCGGAGTTTGCCGATCCGATTACAAACATCGCTTCCCCGCAGTTTGGCCAAATCATAGCCACGGGAAGTCCCAGCACCAACCAGCCTTTGGCGCGCATCCTGCAGCTCGCGGCCAAATTCACCTTCTAGCGTGACTGTGCCGCAAGAAAAATAGCCGGGAGCGCAAGCTCCTAACACGTTGGAAACAAGCGTCGTTACCCAAAAGGCTAGCCGTGCTAAGGCTTTTCTGCCCAGGCACGGCTTTGCTTTTGGCGACAGCTCGCCGCGGAAGCAGTGTCGTTAGTCCGGCCGGATGGAAGGGTCTACTACTCGACTTCGAATGCCATCCGCGGAATTCTTACGATCGCTGTCGCCAGGTTGCCGCAATTTGGGTGAACTTCCTCGCTGACCGCCCGAATCGCTGCGAACCGGGTGAGATTCTGTCGCTCGGGTACTAGAGCGCTTAGTTCCCTCCATTCCATTCTCAAGAATCTAAAATTTAGATGGATCAAAGCGGAAAGTTTTTCCTCAGAACTTTCCTTGACACCGAGCCGCGATTTAGCCTAAAAGCTAAGTCAAAGTTAGCTAGCGAAGTGGTGGGGTAAGGTTGCCCAAGGTCGAAGTTTTCCTCCAGGTTGAGACCCGGCAAAGCGCTGCACAATTTTTGTGTCCGCGCGGTATTTCCCACCTGCGTGCAAAACAATTTGAGGTTGGGGTGCGCGAAAGGAACAATCCATGATGTGGTCTAGAGTGAAGCGCAACATTTTGTTTTCTTCAGTGGCATTTCTATTTGCTGTTTCCTGCACGTGGGGGCAGCACAGTACGACATCGCTGCGGGGCACTGTCACGGATGAGAAGGGGGCTTCCGTGCCTGGCGCTTTGGTCACATTGGAAAGCGCGAGTCTTGGTATTTCCTTGAGCATAAAAACCGATAAAGACGGTGGATACCAATTTCTGGAACTCAGACCAGCCACCTACACGGTCACAGTCACGTCCTCTGGTTTCGCTACCGTGCACCAGAGTGGGCTGGAATTACTGATCGCAACTCCTCGAACAGCGGACTTCAAGTTGCAAGTCGCCAGCGTGACGACCACAGTCGAAGTGACCGGGACTGCGCAGACCATAAACACTACGGACGCATCGCTTGGCAACGCGTTTGGATCGGCACAGATCGGGGCTCTGCCATTTGAAGGGCGCGATCCGGCCGGCATGCTAAGTCTCCAGCCTGGTGTGGTCAGCGTTGCTGATCCTCAGATACAAAGAGACAACGAAAGTTTCGATAGCCGGAGCGGATCCGTAAACGGTGCGCGGAGCGATCAGACCAACATCACGCTGGACGGCGTGGACGACAACGATCAGCTTTACGGATACGCTTTTCAAGGAGCCTTGCGAGCCACGCTAGACTCCATAGAAGAATTCCGAGTGACAACTTCGAACGGCGGCGCCGATCAGGGGCGCTCTTCAGGCGGGCAAGTTTCGTTGCAAACCAAGAGCGGTTCCGACCAGTTCCACGGCACAGCCTACGAATACAATCGCCCGACGAACTTGGTGGCCAATCAGTATTTCAATAAATTGGCGGAACTGCAGAATGGTGAACCGAATACGCCACCCTTCCTGCTGCGAAACACATTTGGAGCAACAACTGGGGGACGGATAATCAAGAACCGCCTGTTCTTCTTCGTGGCCTACGAAGGGCAGCGCTTGCGTGAAAATAGCCAGGTTACGCGAACCGTTCCGAGCGCGGCTTTGCGCGATGGGGTAATTTTTTATCAATGTGCTGACCCGACCGTCTGTCCTGGCGCGACGGTGCAGGGTTTGAGCGGCGCTTCGTATACAGCGCAACCCGGGTTTAACGCTCTCTCGCCTTCGCAGATTGCCACAATGGATCCAAACTGCACAGCGTTGGGCACCTGCCCTCAGGGCCCCGGAGTCAACCCCAGTGTCATCAAGACGCTGAACCAGTATCCTCTGCCGAACAGTAATCAACAGGGATACGGATACAATTTCCAGGCTTATACATTCTCGTCCCCGGCGCCACAGAAAGAAGATACATACATTGCGAGGTTTGACTACAACATAAATTCGAGCGGTACACAGCGGTTGTTTGCGAGACTTGGCCTGCAGAATGACCACTCCGATGGTGTCGAGCAATTTCCCGGGCAGCCAGCCTCGACGGTCGATACAAACAACACGAAAGGTATCGTCGGCGGATATCTTTGGACTATCAGTCCGACTAAAATAAACAATCTCCATTACGGATACATCCGGCAGGGGATTGGCGAAAATGGCATCTCCGAGCAGCCGCTGGTGTTCCTGCGGGGTCTGGACACTCCGACGGCCTACACGCGAACCACTAGCGTCATCGTTCCTGTTAACAATCTCACGGATGACTTTACGTGGACCAAAGGAAAGCACACCGTGACGTTCGGCGGAAATTACCGATTTGTAAATAACATCCGGAATTCCAACGCGGATTCCTTTAGCGATGCGTTGACCAACACGGGTTTCCTAGAACCGACGGGAATTTCAAATCAGGGAGGGAGTCTTGACCCGGCAGTTTTTGGATTTCCGGCTGTCTCCGGCAGTGCGGCAAATGCATACGACTACCCGATGATCGCCTTAGCGGGAATCATTACCGAGGAAGACAACACCTACGTCCAGAACAAGAGCGGGCAATTTCAGCCGCAGGGCGCCTTCGTCCCCCGGCATTTCCGTGCGAACGAAGTAGAATTCTACGGGATGGATGCGTGGCGCATTAAGCCCAACCTAACGATGACCTATGGCTTGCGATACTCGTTGCTTCAGCCGCCTTACGAAACGAACGGAAACCAGGTCGCTCCCGACATCAGCCTCGATCAGTTTTTCCAGACTCGCATGACCGACATGGTGCAAGGCATATCCTATTCTCCCAATTTCAGCTTTGCTCTGGCTGGTCCAGCCAACGGCAAGCCGGGGTACTGGGGGTGGGATCATAAGGATTTTGCCCCGAGATGGTCACTGGCCTGGTCACCCGATTACAACGATGGCCTGCTCGGCAGTCTTTTCGGCGGGGCGGGGAAGAGTTCCCTCCGGATGGGGGCGGGAGTTTATTATGACCACTTCGGCGAAGGGATCGTGAACACCTTCGATCGAAATGGATCCTTTGGATTCGTGACCACGGGTGCATTGCCACCCGGCACTGTCGACCTCGATACCGCACCCCGTTACACGGGAATCAATGATCTGCCACCCACCCTGCAATATCCGGCGCCGACGCCGGGATTCCCGGTCACTCCTGGTGGTAACTTCCTGATCTACTACGGTCTTGACGACAAGCTGAAGACACCGTATTCCTACGGATTCGACGTCTCTTTCACGCGCGAGCTGAAAGGTGGTTTCACGATCGAAGCTGCCTATGTGAATCGCCTGGGACGCCGGCTACTGCAAGAAAGAGACCTCGCGCAACCTCTAAATCTCGTCGATCCCAATAACAAAGTGAGCTACTTCCAGGCGGTCACGGCTCTCGCAAAAATCGATAGGACAGGCGAGTCGATTGAAAATTTTGCTGCTAATCCTAATTTACCTGCCAACATCGTGGCGTATTGGCAGTGGGCCATGCAGCCTCTAAAGGCCGGGGGAGCGTACAGCATCGGAGGCAGTTCTTGTGTGGACGGTGGGACACCCGGGAGCACAACGAGCCCCCTGGTTGCGGCCTATGCCTTGTTTTGTGGTGGAATTTTTAATGAGACGACGCCACTTTCTTCCTGGGATCTGGGCGGCATTCCCGACGCCAATCTTCCCGGGGTGTCCTACTTCCCCGTCAACGGTCCCAACACTTTCTTCCAAAATCAATTTGCTTCGCTCTATGCAGAGAGTTCGATAGGGCGGAGCAATTACAACGCCGGGCAATTCATGATCCGCCATCGAATGACTCATGGCTTGACTTGGGATTTCAACTACACCTATTCCAAGTCCATTGACGAGGGTTCCAACGCGGAGCGCATCAGCTTGCCAGAAGGATTCGGATATGCAAGCCAACTCATCAATGCGTTCGACCCAGGCCAGAACCGTGCCGTATCGGATTGGGATATGACCCATCAGATCAATTCCAATTGGGTATATGAACTGCCATTTGGGCGCGGTCAAAAGTGGGGCAGTTCGTCGAGCCGCTTTACGAACGCAATTTTTGGCGGGTGGACTATCTCCGGACTTTATCGCTGGAGCAGCGGACTGCCGTTTTCAGTCTCGAACGGATTCCAATTTCCCACAAACTGGGATCTCACAGGCCAAGCCAATTTGATTGGCCCGAAGCCCGCGACAGGAGTTGGGACGAATTGCTCGAGTGGCACCTGTAATCCCAACGTCTTTGCAGGGTCGGCGGGAGGGAACGGCAGCGCCGTAAATTCCTTTGACTACCCATTTCCCGGAGAGTCTGGCGCGCGTAACAACTTCAGGGGCCCCGGTTACTTCGATATCGACGCCGCAGTCCGGAAGACCTGGAAGTTTACGGAGAGTACGATGCTCGCGTTTGGTTTTGACGTCTTTAACCTGACGAACTCAGTGCGGTTCGACCCGGGCTCAGTCACCTTCAACGGGAACGCTGCGATAGATAGCGGCTCTGCGTTCGGCAACTACGAAAGCGTGCTTACTGGATCTCGCCGCATCGAGATTTCGTTGCGGTTCAGTTTCTAGGAGAGCATTTCATAATTTCTGCATCGTTACTTTTGCCCGCCGGAGGGGGAAGCCTCTCCGGCGGTCTTCATTTGGATCTAATGCGGGGAGATGACGCGTCTCGTGGATAGGCCGCGACATCAGGCGTAAGGGCCTCTACGGGTCGTTTCGTGAGGTACACAAATGAGAAGTAAAAAGCGGTTAAATGGTGGCTATTTGTGGCCGGGATGCTGGTACGGGCTATTCACCTGTGGTATTCTTAATTTCTGCGCAAGCAGGCAACTTGTTGTGTTAGTCCATTGTCGGGGCGTAGCGCAGCCTGGCTAGCGCGCCTGGTTCGGGACCAGGAGGTCGAAGGTTCAAATCCTTTCGCCCCGACCACTCCTTCAGGGTTCCAATCCGGACGCATGGGTATCAGAACGTAGCGGCCACATCGGTAACAACTTCGGGCCGAATGGGTTTTCGAGTGGCTCAAGCACTCGCGTGACGAGATCGAAATACCCCAAGTCATAATTCATAAAGCTGACCAGCAAATACCTTCTTCGACTTCCTTGGTGCCAACAGCTTGCCCGCCGAAGATCGTGCTGAGATTAATTTTTTTTGCGGATCGCTCCCCTCGCGAAATATGGCCAGAACTCGCGCTGGAGAGGACTCAAAAGCAAACGTAGAGCGGTAGAAGTTCTAAGAAGTGACGCTGCTCATGCCAATTCCTAGTTAACCGAGACGCTCTTCAACACCACACCGATCACTTTGCCGGGTCCGGGCTCTTGAGCAAACGCTACAATCCGAAGATTCATCGGACCTGGGCCAGGGAGCTTGAGCTTGACTCGAAAACCTTGTCCAAGACTTTTTCCGGGCTCCAGCTTGCCCACTTTCGTGAGTTCCGCCAGGACTGCGACATGGCTAAGATGGCGGCCACTGTTTTCTCCCCGCGCGACCTGCGACTCTGCGTGGTCGAGTGCAATGGCTACAAACACATCGGCCTTGTGTTTTTCGGAGCTGACGTCGGATTCGACACGCCCTTGAACAATGGCGGGATTCCCAGGCTCTACGCTCACTGATTCAAGCCGCATGGGAATTTTCGGAGCGGCGGCCGCCTTTTGAAGAAGTTGGACGACTTGCTCGTTGTTATGGGCCTGTAACTCTTCGGTTCCATCCACGAGGAATTGTGGAGTATACGGAGTCTTCAGTCCAAGAGCGCGGACATACGCGCTCTGCCGGTCCGTGATGGAAGCGGAGGAATATGGATCTGTCCACCCATCGTGGTTCCAGTAGTCGACATGCTCGCTGAGGACAATCAGTTGCGTCCCTGGAACGGGTTGCAGGGCGTCCATTTTTTCCAATAGTTCGTCTGCCGGGGGACAACTGGAACACCCTTCTGAGGTGAACAACTCCACGAGAATGGGGGTGTTGGGCGCGCTGTCAGCGGCGGCGAGATGAGTTCCTAACCAACCTGCGCTAGCCAATAGGAAAAAAAGAAACAAACACATGCTAACTGCCCCAGTTTGAATTAGCAGGGAGTCAATTCGCAATACGATGCTTGGACGGATTAAGACCTGCCCAAGGCGAGTGATCAAAGTTGCCTTACGATTTGAGGAATCCATACTTAGTCTGTTCAAGCTCTTACTCGGAGCAGAGTCGTCGGGGCTGCCAATGGACTTTGTTCACGAGACTGCAGCCTTTCTGGCGGAGCAGCGGAGAGCACGTGAACGATCCACTCCGAACGCCTGAACGTTTTTCTCCTAGGAGGTATATTCGTTCATCGCCCGGCTGGCGACAATGACCACATTATGGGATTCATTTATGACCAGTCGCTTTGCCGCTCAAACTCTTTTCACCGAAGAGAACGCTCTTTAGTTGACGGACGGCCTTGGGCATCTCTTCCGCCGCCGTGTTCCCAAACCCCAAGATAAATCCCTGGCGACGAGTCTCGCCCAAGTATGCCGGGGAAAGCGGCCAAAGCCAAAGCTTCCCATGTGCGGCGCGCACCGCCACTTCTTGATCGCGGAATCCTTTCGGCAAGATGACGGCGAGATGCATTCCAGCTTCCGATCCATGTATTTCCAATGCAGAACCGAATTCTCTGCGGAGTCCATCGACAAGCGCGCTCCGGCGGAGTGAGTAAAGCTGGCGCATGCGGCGAATGTGGCGCGCGAAATGTCCTTCATTCATGAAGTCCGTGAGTACTCCCTGGAAAAAGTGTGGTGGTCCTATATCCATGGCATACCGCACGGCCGCAAAACGATCGACCAGATCCTGCGGGATAACAACGTAGCCGAGCCGTAGGGAAGGGAATAGAGTCTTACTGAAGGTTCCGATATAGATGACGCGAGAGTTGTGGTCGAGGCCTTGGAGTGAAGCGATGGGCATGTTGCCATACCGATACTCGCTGTCGTAATCGTCCTCGATTACCCAGGACCCCGAACTCTGTGCCCAGTCGAGAAGTTGAAGACGGCGCGAAGCGCTCATGGTTGCCCCGAGTGGGTATTGATGAGATGGGGCGACAAAAGCAGCTTTGGCTTTGCGGCACTTCTTGACGCCGAAGGCGACATCCAAGCCCTCACTGTCCACCGGGACGGGCACCAAACGGCAGCCCGCCGCCGTTAATACTTGCCGCGTCAACCAATACCCAGGTTCTTCTACCCACGCGGCGCTTCGATCGTCAAGCAGCACGCGCGCAGAAATCTCCAGAGCCTGCTGAGATCCAGCGACAATCATGACTTGCTGCGGATCGCAACGAACCGCCCGCGCGGTTCTAAGGTAGGTGCAGATGGCTTTGCGAAGCTCTTCGAAACCAAGCGGTCCACCGTAGTACATTTCCCTTGCGTGGGGATTTCGGCAATGGCGCATAACCAGGCGAGACCAAGTCTGGAATGGAAATTGGTCGATTGCTGGCTGGCCTGCATTGAACGCCCCCAAACCACGCAGCCAGGGGAGCCTTTCGTACGGAGCAAGCAACATCGCACGTTTCGAAGCAGCCCGCGCACCGGAGCGAATCGTGGCTGAACCGTTCGAGTTTCCCTCACTGGACGTCAATTGGTCTGGCAGAGAACTGCAGACAAAAGTTCCCGCGCCGGCGCGAGCCTCGAAATAACCTTCCGCCAGAAGCTGAGAATACGCAGTGAGCACCGGTATACGAGAGATCTTCAGTTCAATAGCAAGCGCTCGAGTCGATGGAATCTGCTGGCCTGCCCCCAAGTTTCGACTGACGATCATGGAACGGTACGCGTCATAGATTTGTTTGTGCAAAGGTTTAGCGGCTTTTCGGTCGACGGCTATGACGGGCGGCAGCGCGCTCGGCACTTTCTTCATGACTCTATCCAACTGGTCATAATGAATTTGGCTCAAGTGGATATTGCGCCCTACCACTCTTCTACGCAACATTAAAAATATCGATAGGCCGTATCGTCTTTAACTCTCAGTTCCGGTGCAACAGATGAGGGCGTCGGTGCCGACGCCTCTGCAGGCCCAAAGAAGCTTTCCGTCTCGAGGGACGAGAGAGCTATTGGCCTAATTTCTAAAGGGGGTATCTCTAAGTGTGCGATAAGAAAAATCTTCGAACCTCAGTTAAGAAGTTCCACTTGCGCTTTCTGTTTGTTCTTTTGGTTGCAATGATTGCTTTTTCCGCTTCGACTTTTGCTCAGCAGACCACCATCGTTGGCACGGTTACTGACCCTTCGGGCGCGTCTGTCCCGAATGTGGCTGTCACTGTGACCAACGTCGATACGGGTGCGGCCCGAACATTTCCTACAAATGACTCCGGTCAATTCGCCGCTGTCGATTTGCAGGTCGGCCATTACGTCGTTAAAGCCGAGGCCAAAGGTTTCAAAGTAGCGGAACAGAAAGACATCGTCCTGACGATTGGCGCCCGCATCCGCGTCGATTTCCAAATGCAATTGGGCGCGGCGCAAGAAACCGTGACGGTCGAAGCCAATGCCGTCCAGGTTCAGACCGATTCTGGCGAGCGCAGCAACCTCATAACTAGCCAGCAGATGAGCCAGATCGCTGTGGCGGGGCGAAGCATTTACCAGCTTGCTGCATTGACCCCAGGAGCCTCGAGCCAGATTGGCAGTGGGGGTATGAACTCAGGTGAGGTCAACACTCCAGTCGGTGGCGACAATAACGTGGAATTCAATGGTATGCGCCAGAACCACAACATCTACTTGTTGGATGGCGGCGAAGATGATGACCGCGGCGGCGCGGGCGGCATGAGCATTGCGCCATCGACCGACGCTATTCAGGAGTTCCGCGCTCTTACTTCCAATTATAGCGCGGATTATGGCCTCTCTTCGGCTGGCACCATGACCATGGTGCTGAAGTCTGGAACGAGCCAGTTTCATGCTTCCGCATGGGAATTCAATCGCAACGACTATTTCGATGCACAAAATTATTTTGTGCCGAATCAGGAACTTCGCCTCAACGTTTACGGCTTCAACGTCGGCGGTCCGGTTACCCTCGGCCACTTCTATAACCCGGACAAAAAGAGGACGTTCTTCTTCTACAACATGGAATGGCGCCCGCTGATTCAGGGTGGCGCAACCAACCAGCCGGTTCCCGGCACGGCGACTTATGGCGGCAATTTCAGTTCTCTCGGTAGCACGATCTCGGTTCCGACGACCGCACAAGTTAGCCCCAACGTTCTTTTTGCCAATTGCCCCGGTGGCGTTGCTCCCGCGGGAATCACGCAAGGTTCGGCCTTCCCCGGCAACATTATTCCGTCTTGCATGATCAATCCGAATTCAGCGGCTCTCGTTGCGGCCGGTATTTTCCCGGCGAACAACGCGACGACCGGCGGCGCTAACCCACAACCCGAATTCAAAGGCGGCGCCAACGCTGTCACGAATTTGCGGGAAGAGGTCGTCCGTATCGACCACAACTTCAACAGCAAGTTCTCCGTCTTCGGGCATTACATCGCCGAACAAGTCACCCAGGGTTTCGCAACCAGCCAGTGGAGCGGAGACAACGTTCCAACGGTCGGCGACAATTTCGGCAATCCGTCGTATAGCGCCGTTATCCATACGACCTATACGATCAGCCCAACGCTCATTAACGAAGTGGCCTTCAACTACAACGGAAACCGCATCAACATCATTCCTTACGCAGCCTCGGGTTTGACCAGTTTGGCCCTCCCCGCCGGTTACGATTCCACGAATTCCAGGCTCTTCTCTGGACCGAACAACTTGGACCGCATTCCCAACATCGACTTGCAAGGCGGGAGCAACGCGCAGTTCGAAATTTCGAGCTGGCCGTGGAAAAACAAAGCGGATGACTACCAGGTCCGCGACGATGTTTCTTGGACACATGGCGCTCACCAGTTCAAGTTCGGCGGCAGCTGGGCTCTCTACAAGAAGACCCAGGACCTGTTTGGCCAGACTCAGGGCGGGTTCGCCTTCAATGGCAGTTTCACCGGGAACACCTTTGCTGACATGCTGCTCGGTACGCCTTCCTCTTATCAAGAGCTAGCCGTGCAAGACAGCGGTCAATGGAATAACGTTTCTTGGGCCGCCTATGCTCAGGACAACTGGCGCGTGAACCGCAAGTTGACCCTCAACCTCGGTTTGCGTTGGGACGGCGTTCCGCACACCTATGAAGCCAACGACCGCATGGGCAATTTCTACCCATCGCTCTATAACCCGGCCGACACCGCCATCATGCTGCCGAACGGCACGATCAGCCCCAACAGCCCGGGCCTTGGCGCCAGCCCCAATCCCATTCTTGCCGGCGTTCCGCTCTACCTGAACGGCATCGGCATCCCGGGTCAGGTGGGCATTCCGAAGGGCCTCGTTGACAATCACTGGGCCACGTTCGGTCCTCGCATCGGCTTTGCCTATGACCTCACGGGAAGCGGCAAGACCGTTATCCGCGGCGGGTTCGGCATCATGTACGAGCGCATTCAGGGCAACGACATGTACAACGCCGGCGCGAATATTCCGTTCAGCCTCCAGGTCAATTCCCCGTTCGTCACGATGACGAACCCGAGCATCGCGCTTGCGACGGGTAACTCTGTGACTCTGCCGATTAATCCTGCTGGGATCACCGGCTTGGATATAAACGATTACAAGCCGCCGGTCAGCTATCAGTGGAGTTTTGGCATGCAGCACGCCCTCGGAACCAAGTCAGTGTTGTCGGTGAGTTACGTCGGCAACCAGGGCCGCCATCAGAACGACTATCGCAACATCAACCTGCCAGCGGAAACTTCGCTAGCGGGAGTCGCTGGTCTAATACCCAACACGCCGGCTATCAACTACAACGTTGCGCCAGGCCTGCCTTACCCGGGCTTCAATTCCATCACCCTTTCAGAAAACGAAGCCAACACAAACTACGATGGCCTGCAAATAGACCTGAACTCGCAGATTAGCCACGACTTGACCCTTCGCGCGTTCTACACGCTTTCGCGCGCGAACGACCCCACCAATGGCAACGGCGGCCAAGACTTGCAAACCGTGTCCAACCCCTATGCCGGCTGGAAGTATGACGAGGGACTAAGCGGCTACGACCGCACCAACGTGGCCGTCGTGGACTTCATCTACGACATTCCGGTCTTCCGGCACAGCGAGAACCGGCTACTGAAGTCAGTTGTCGGCGGCTGGCAAATCTCCGGCATCGTGACCATGGAGTCCGGCCTGCCGATCAATATCACCATGACCGGAGGTCAGGGCGGTTTGGGTGTAAACGGCAGTAACCGGCCAGACCTGTCAGGCACGCTCACCACTCCGCACACCGTCAACGAGTGGTTTAGCCCCACAGCGTTCTCGGCCCCAACCCCTGGCACTTGGGGAACTCTGCCGCACAACGATCTGCGTGGACCTGGGCGGGATAACTGGAACCTGTCGCTCTTCAAGAGGTTTAACCTCTGGGAATCACGCGGCAGCTATCTGGAACTGCGTTTGGAGACTTTCAATACCTGGAACCATACTCAGTTCAACAACGTTTCCACCGGCGGCACTTTTCTCGCGAACGGCCAACCTGACCCAACCACGAACTTCGGCCAAGTCACCTCAGCCTTTGACCCGAGAATCTTGCAGCTCGGAGGAAAGATCTACTTCTAACCACACCCCGGGAGTAGGCACCTGCCCCGCTCGCGCACCACACCCAGCGAGCGGGGTTTTTGTTTTTCGCAGTACCTCAGACGATTACCGCGAATCCTAAGTCGCGGGCCGATTCGAAACACCTTCACGAAAAGCACTCCCTGCGGAAACATGGAAGCGGCGCATATTACGGCCAGAAAAAGTAGAATTGTAAATTAGGCTGGCGTCTGATTGCGACCTGTTACCGACTACGCTCGATTTAAATCTATTGTTTCGCCGCTAAAGTGGTCATCTGCAGGGTCAGCGATTCTGCGACGATCTGATCTAACTTCCGCCGCACTGTGCCAGTTTCCACGCCAAGTCGCGCTTCGCTTTCCTTACGCGCTTGCGATACGACTGTAAGTTCGTCCCCGGAGGTGCCCTGCAAAACATTTTCCGCATACAGCAAGCCTGCGAACACGTAGCGCTCGGGCTGTTGCTGTTTTCGCAAGAATTGGGCGTAGTTGAACCAATCTGACGCCGTGCTGCGCGGATCGTGAAGCGCCGCATCAAGCTGCAGGGCGCGCTGATAGGACTGCGCCGCTCCTCGAATGTCGCCTTCTTTCTCCTGCAAATCTGCGAGATGCGCGAGGGCCAGGCTTTCAAGCGTCTTCTCGCCAGCCTTCTCCGCGAAACCAGCCGCCGCGATGTAGCCTTTGGACGCGTCGCTGTTGTGCTGAATTGCAGCATCCGCGTCGGCCACTTTTATGAAGGCTGCCAGTACAGGGCCCGTATCGGCGGGATTTTTTGCGTGGCGAGCGGAGACGATTTCCAGATACATGCGATAGTGCCGCGCTGCGGCCTGCAATGCGCCTTGTTGATCGAGCACTTGCGCGAGATAAAGTTGTGCGTTGGCTTGTCCAGGGTCGACATCGACGGCGCGCTGCCAATTGTCCACCGCCTCTTCGTCGTGTCCGAGCCGGTGGGCGAGCATTCCGTAATCGACCAGCGCGTCGGCGTTGCGCGGCCAGCGCGTAATAATTTTTTGGAACTGCGCATAGGCGTCGGCATTGCGCCCCGCCTCAATCAAGCTCCGACCGTAGGATTCTTGGAGCGCAAGACTTGCGGGACTGAGCGTAGCGGCGCGTTCCATGGAAGCGAGCGCAGCATCGCGCTGGCCGGCAAGCTGCTCCGCACGCGCGAGGCGTACTTGAATGGAGCTGTCGTCAGGATTTAGCTCCGCGGCGCGCTGAAGCGCGGGCAAAGAGCTCGCTTCGCTGGACAACCAGAAATGCAGCTGGTCCATACCAGCCCAAAGGAATAACAGTACGACGGCCGAGATGCGAATGGCGCGAGCACCAGGTGCTCGTCCCGTGAACCAGTGAGCCGCAGCCGCAAGTCCGCTTTGCTTTTCGCCGCCGGCGTCCAGCGACTTTTGTTGGCCACTCAGTAGCAAAGACGCGATTCGCGAGTCTCGCAATTTCCAAATGGCGCCATCGAGAATAAAGTGATGAATATTTACGAGCGCTGTAAACGTAAGAAAGCTAGCGGCAAAATCGGCATGAAAAATGCGGCTGACGATCCACGGCCCGGGAATGAAAAGCGCGATACCGCCGGCAATCAAAGTCACTAGATAACGAGAAAACGACCAGTGCGAGTCGCCGGCCGCGCGAGCTTCTTTTTTCTGGTAATAACTCGTGATCCACAAATATTGCGTGGAGTGCAGCACCGCCAGCAGGCCGCTGCTGTAACGAGTCTGCGGAATTTCGTGGCCGCTGACGAGTTCGATCAGCGCGGGTAGCAGAAACCAGAGAAACTGCGTCACTGTCAGCGTAGCTACCGGAAGAATCGTTCGGAAGCTGCTCCTTCGTGCCAACGATGCAAGAGCCCACCCGCTGGCGCCAACAAAAAATAAAGCCAGAACCGCTCGTGCCGGCAGCGTAAATTTAGCCGCGAGGCCCAGGGAGAGAATCAGCGCGTCGCCGGACGGGCCGGTGTGGAAGCTCAGCATCAGCAAAATGTAAGACGCAATAAACGAAAGGCGAAGAGCGCGGCGTTCCGCTTCGGTGGGCGAGACGCCCGCGCGCCGCGCGAACATCATCAGCAAACCGAAGTTTTGTCCCGTGTAATGCCAGGGGCTCCAGCAAATGTACAGCGTGAAAATCCAGGGAAGCAGCCCGTACCAGACGTGTGTGACGACTCCCGCTACCGCGAGGAGCATCGCTACGTGCACCGTGTAGATCCTGTATTTCTCGAACTCATTGCGCGTGTGGTATGCGCGATAAACCGTAGCCATGAAGTGCGGATAGTTAGAGAGCAAGGCAAGAAAATAAAATGCGACGCTCCAGCCTCGTTGATACGAATTCGCAAAATAAAATCCCGCGAGCAGGAGTGGCGCGGACCAGGCTCCGCAGCCGACCGTCAAATCAATCCAAGGACGATAAATCCACGGACTTTGCGGACGCGAGGGCGGAGCCGGCGTTGAAGTGCGCTCCTCTGGAGGAGCGATGGTAATTGTTCCCATGCCATTGCAGAGTAACGCAGGCAAGGATAGGGGGGCGCGAGCGACAGCGGGCGCATGCGGAATCGGTTACTTGTACTTGCGAACGGGCTTCAGCTAGAAGTGCCTCAGAAAATGGCAAGGACGCGCAGAAGCAACCCCGCCAATGCTCCACCAAGAATGGGACCGATCACAGGGACAGGTGAATAGCCCCAATCGGAATTTCCCTTTCCGGCAATGGGCAAAACGGCGTGCGCGATGCGTGGTCCTAAATCGCGCGCGGGATTGATGGCGTAACCCGTCGTGCCGCCGAGTGATAATCCGACGCCCCACACCAGGCTGCCCACGAGATAAGGACCCAACCCAGCGGCAGGCCCTGCCGCGGACACCCTCTTCGAAAAAATCGCGCCAATCACAAACACCAGAACAAACGTAGCGCAAATTTCGCTAAACAAATTCGCGGCAAAGTTGCGTATCGCAGGGGCAGTACAAAAACATCCCAGCTTCGCGGCAGGATCCGGCGTTTCTTTCCAGTGCGGAAAATAGTGCAGCCAGACAAGCACAGCTCCCACGATAGCGCCTAGGAGCTGCGCCACGAGATAAGGAGCGAGCTTCCCGAAGCTTGCGTCACGTACCGCAAAGCCAATGGTGACCACCGGATTCAAGTGCGCGTCATTGCTACCACATGCAATCGACACGAACACGCCGGCCATGACCGCAAAGGCCCACCCGGCCGTGATGACAATCCATCCGCTGTCTTCCGCTTTCGATTTCTTTAGCAGCACTCCGGCGACAACTCCATTGCCAAGCAGCACGATGATCATCGTGCCCAGAAATTCGCCTAGAAAGGGTGATGTCATTCAGTAATCTCCTTCGAGTGGAGCAGATTCAGAGCAATAGTCTGCAGTGCGTATCAAGAATCAATCCAATCAAACGAACGCGTGACCGCCTTCTTCCACTGTTTGTACATGGCCTCGCGTTCGGCTTCTTCGAAATGCGGCGTCCACTTCTGGTCCACGGCCCAATTGGTACGTAGTTCGTCCAGTCCCGAAAAAAATCCAACAGCCAACCCCGCGGAATACGCTGCACCGAGAGCAGTCGTCTCCTGAATCACGGGTCGTACGACTTCGCGGTTCAATATGTCTGCCTGAAACTGCATCAGTAGTTCGTTCACGACCATTCCGCCGTCCACGCGCAAAGATGACAGTGCGATCTGCGAATCTTTTTCCATCGCTTCCACAACTTCGCGCGTTTGAAACGCCGTTGCTTCGAGAACCGCTCTCGCCAAATGGCCCTTGTTCACGTATCGCGTCAAACCGACAATGACGCCGCGCGCATTTTCTTTCCAATACGGCGCGTACAAACCAGAAAACGCCGGAACAAAATAAACGCCGCCGTTGTCTTTCACCGTGCGAGCCAGGGTTTCGATGTCCGCGCTTTTCTCAATCATGCCGAGATTGTCGCGGACCCATTGCACCAGCGCTCCAGAAATCGCAACGCCACCTTCCAAGGCGTAGCACGCCGCCGCGCTGCCCATTTTGTAGGCGACCGTCGTCAGCAAGCCGAAGTTCGACGGAACAGCGCGTTCGCCTGTATTCATCAGGAGAAAACAACCTGTTCCGTACGTGTTTTTCACTTCGCCGGGACGAAAACAAGCCTGCCCCACGAGCGCAGCTTGCTGATCGCCGAGAATTCCCGCGATCGCAACGCCTGCGACAGCCGGCAATGTCGCCGCACCATACACCTCGCTGCTCGACCGCACTTGCGGCAACGTCGCTCGTGGAATTTCGAATGCGGTGAGCAACTCTGCATCCCAATCCAGTGTTTTCAGATTGAGTAGCTGCGTCCGGCTGGCGTTGGTCACATCAGTGACGTGCACACCGCCTTTCGGTCCGCCGGTGAGGTTCCACACCAAATATGTATCGATATTTCCGAAGAGCAGTTCCCCAGCGGCAGCTTTTTCTTTTGCTCCCGGAATATTGTTCAGCAACCAGCGCAGTTTCAAGCTGCTGAAATATGTGCTCAGCGGCAATCCCGTCTTCGCGCGAAAGCGATCTTGTCCTCCGCTCTTTGCAAAATGTCCGACGTCTTCCGCAACACGCGTGTCTTGCCAAACGATCGCATTGGCAATCGGCTGGCCCGTGCTGCGCTCCCACACCACGGCGGTCTCGCGCTGATTGGTTATACCAATCGCGGCCAGGTCGGAAGCACGCAATCCTCGTTGTTCGAGCGCCTCGCCGATCACCTCTTCCGTGCGGCGCATAATTTCCAGCGCGTCGTGCTCCACCCATCCCGGACGCGGGAAAATCTGTTCATGCTCCTTTTGCGCGACGGCCACCACGCGCGCTGCTTTATCAAACACCATAAAGCGCGTACTAGTTGTGCCCTGGTCGATCGCCCCGATATAGCTCTTCACAAGATCCGCCCTTTCTGGCCGGGATGCATTCTACGACGGAACGTAGCTAGGTCTTCAACTACATGTAGACGCGATCGGCCTTCAACGCATCTAACACACTGGGATGAGAAATGGAGAGCAGTTTATGAACACACAAATATTTCGAAGGGGGTCGCTACTGCTTTGCGCGTTTGTCGTTTCGTCATTTGTGCCGCTCGCTTTGAAGGCAGCCGCAAACAACGCGCCCGCAGCCTCGGATACCTCTGCAGTTGTTATGACGGTTACGGCTACAGCCAAGAAGGACGCGCAACCACCCGCAATCACCAAGAATGATCTCGAACTCTACCACGGCAAAGAACGCGTGCAGGTTGCTGACCTTAAGCGCGGAGAAACTCTTTACCTCGCCGTGCTCATTGATGATTCGCTTCGCAGCAGCCTTGCAAATCAATGGAGCGATCTACGCGCGTTTCTCATGGCTCAGCCGCAAACCACCTACATC
>Ga0265349_1000011_pt1 | contig 22382 bp, 21 predicted proteins | sample NSE1metagenome_FD_189092 | JGI IMG/M metagenome (GOLD analysis project Ga0265349, IMG submission 189092) | Soil microbial communities from Maridalen valley, Oslo, Norway - NSE1 | ecosystem: Environmental > Terrestrial > Soil > Boreal forest/Taiga > Bulk soil | place: Norway: Oslo | collected... | reverse complement strand
CAAGAAACTACACAGGAACAGAGCGCAGACTGAAGTCTGTGCCACTGAGTTCTTGGTTAACCATAAGCGACGACCCTCCCCTGTTTCTTGTAAACATTGCAAATAAAGGACTTATGGGTATTGCAAGTCATTTAGAATCATAGGTTTCGTAAGTGTTGATTCTAGGGCGTTTAGGACCGCGCCAAACTGGAGCAGAACGCGAGCTTTTTGGGATGAATGCGCCTCCCATGAGAGTCGACCGGCAGTGGTAAGCGGCTGGTTCATCCTCTAAAAGAAAAGAGCGGCAGATTGGCTGCCGCTCTTTGGAAGTTATAGATTTACCTGAGCTGAAGAGTAGCAGGCGTTATCTTAGAAGTCAAGACAAATCGCGTATAACCGAATGTACTAGATTGAACTGGCTAAAGGCGGGCGGCGATTTTGCGGGTGTGCGTGTTGAAAGGCATGCGCGAACTGAAGGAGGGATTCCTCCTGCCAGCCGTGTCCGATGATTTGAAGCCCGACGGGCAAGCCGGAGGGCGTGAAGCCGGATGGCACTGAAATGGCCGGCAGCTCCGCAAAGTTCGCTGGACGGTTCAGCCTCAACAATGCGGCCCTAACCTTTTCGGTTTCGCCGTTGACAGAAATGTCTTCGACACCGATCTTCGTGGCGGAGAACGGAGTAGTTGGCGTTACGATGGCGTCGATCAATCCGACGAAATCAGAACGGTGGTCGAAGAGAGAAAGCCAAGCAAGTTGGCGCTTAGTAAAGGCCGCGATGTAGTCCGTCGCGCGAATTTCCCTGCCCATTTCCAGTCTTGTGCGCACGTCTTCGCCATATTCGGCTGAGCGAGATGGAAACCATCCGGAGCTTTGATGGAAGGCAGTCGCTTCCGCCAGGGCGATGTTGGTACTGGGTTCCGTCCAGCTGTTCACGGTTGGCGCGCGATACTCGTGCAGACAGACGAGCCCGCCATTTGGTGCGGCGAGGGTCTTCATGAGAATTTTGCGGACCTCGTCATCAATGCGACTCCAAAGGTAGTCTGGCAATCCCAAGTGGATGGGCCGGTGAAGCTTTTTGCGAATTTCATTGACGCCCTGAAATTTGAATGGATACGGAGTTTTGTGGGCTGACCCGTCGAGGTAACCGCCTGTGGTAATCGCACGAAGAATCAAAGCGGCATCCACGACAGTTCGAGCCAGGGGACCGACATGATCTAGCGATTTCGAAAGGGGGACGACCCCTTGCGTGGAGACCCGGCGGAAATGGGGTTTGAGGCCGACGATGCCGCAGAGCGAGGCAGGAATTCGGATGGAGCCGCCGGTGTCGGTGCCGATGCTGCCATAGCAAAGGCCTGCGGCGACTGCGGCAGCGGAGCCGCCGCTGGAGCCGCCGGGGATGCGCGAAACATCCCAGGGATTGCGGACCGGGCCGTAGTGCGGGTTGTTGCTGGTGACGCCGTAGGCGAACTCATGCATGTTGGTCTTGCCGACGATAACTGCGCCTGCATTCTTGAGTTGTCCAACGACCGCGGCATCTTCCGTGGGGATGAAATCCTTCAAGATTTTTGAGCCTGCCGTGGTGCGAATGCCAGCGGTGTAGATGTTGTCCTTCAGCGAAATTGGAATGCCGTGAAGGGGACCACGGTCGCGATAGCCTTTGCGGCCGCGTGGAGCGAAGAGCTCAGTTTCGGCTTTTTGGGCTTGGGCGAGGGCCAGTTCGGAGGTCACGGTGATGTATGCGTTCAGTTTGGGATTCAATTGGTCGATGCGGGCGAGGATGAGCTTGGTGAGTTCGACGGGGGAAAGCTTGCGTTTTCGGAAGAGGCGGGCGATTTCTTCGATGGAGGCGAAGGCCAGGTCGGTGTCGGTGGTTGGAAGCATAGGTGGCAAAGCGGAATGGCGAATTTAGCACACCCGTCCATGGCGGAGCTATTTGAACTCAATTCTCGCAGTATTCGGAACTTTATCTGCTGTTCCCGCCTCACTTAGCAGGTCCCACTTTAAGCAGTTTCAGCACGTTGTCGATTGTGTCCGTCTCACCGATCCGGGGAAAAATCTTCTCGACGCTGTGATGGTGCGCGGCGGCATCCCGGTCGGTCATGGCATCCACAACAAGCACAACGTTGTAACCGTAATCGTAGGCGCTGCGTGCCGTCGCTTCGACGCCGGCGCTTGTCGCAACGCCCGTCAGGAAAATTTGAGTTACGCCGCGTTGGCGCAAATATTCGTCCAAAGATGTCCCGATGAACGCGCCCACTCGTTGCTTGCTAACGAGGTGATCGCTGGGTTGCCGCTGCAGCTCGGGAACGAGCTCCGTCCAATCGGCCGGAAACGACGACAAGTTGCGAGGTCCGGCGTCGGTCCGGCCAGGAGCCCTGCCCGCCACGTTGACGAGAACGACGGGCAAACCTCTCTCGCGGAACGAGCGGGTGAGCTGGGCAACGCGCGCGATGATCTCGCTGATCGGGTGCACAGTCGCCATACCGACAATGCCTTTTTGCAGGTCAATCACCACCAAGGCCGCGGTGCTATCGAGTTTTGTGAGTGGCACGGATTTCCCTTTTGCTTGTGGTATCCCGCATCGGGCCAGTTTCATTCCGGAGCTTACGCGGCATGTTTCTCTGCAAATCGTACACTCGACATCGTGCTTAGTACCGCGACGCCTGCAAAGAAAATAACAAGTACGGAGTAGTCTCCAGTCGAAACCTTTCCGACACGAAACAGGATGTAACCGACGGCCAGATTAAACAGTGCCCACACAACATTCACAGTGGGCGACGACAGTCCTTTTCCCGGAGGTTTGGCGAATGGGGTCGGGAAACGGTCGCCAGAAATGCCGTGCACGAAATGGGGCACGACATTGGCAAGAAACATCCCGGCAAAGAAGCAAGCGATGCAATCATACCAGGGCATTAGAGTTTCCTTTCAATTGGCAAGAACGAGATCGGACGTCGCTGTAGTGCAGGTGTTGTTTTTGAGATTGTGTTGATCTATGCGGGGGACGATGAGTTTGGTGGGTTCAACGGGAGAGAGTTTGCGTTTGCGGAAGAGGCCGGCGATTTCTTCGATGGAGGCGAAGGCTATGTCGGTGTCAGTTGTCGGGAGCATGGTGGTGAAGTGAAACGGGGAATTTAACACACCCATCGCGGGCGAAGCCATTTGAACCCAATTTTCGACAAGAGTGGGCCGAGCCGAAGCGGGACTCCGCCCACGCACGACTCTGAAGATGCCAATAAAGAACACTGGCTGGCTCTACGCTACTGCCAGAGGCGGATGCGCCCGCTGCGGCCGCCGGAAGCGAGCCAGCGGCCATCGTGGCTGTACGCGATGGAGTAAAGTTCGCCGAAGCGTTCCACATCGAACCGGTTGATCACAACTCGCTCTTTTACATCCCAAAATGTGACAAAGGAGTTCGGACGGGGATCCGAGGGCCATTCGGCGCCGGCAAGGACTGTTCCATCGGGTCTAAACGCAAGCATGTGGATGTTCCCCCGGTATTTTTCAAAGGAGGATACCGCACTCATTAACTCGATATCCCAAACATGAATACCGCCATAATGGGACGCCTTGGAGAGGTGGTTGCGAGAAGCGCCCGAGGCAAGGAACTTGCCATCGGGGCTGAAAGCGATGGATTCCACGCGAGCATTTACTTCCGGGAGAGAACGGACCAGCTCTCCCGTTTGCGGATCCCAGAGGCGCACGGATCCGTCGTCCGAGGCGGAGGCGAGAAAGCGGCCATCGGGGCTATACGCGACAGCGTTTACCTTGTCAGTATGCCCGGAGAGCTTCTGGAGCAGGTTGCCGGAGTGGACGTCCCAAATGATGACGGAGGCGTCCCAGCTAGAGGAGGCGAGATTTAGACCGTCGGGACTGAAAGCGACTCCTGATACGCCGCTGGAGTGTCCGGAAAGAGTGCGAATTTCTTTTCCCGTGAAGGCGTCCCAGAGCTTTATGGTTTTGTCGAGGCTGGCTGAAGCGAGCATTCTGCCATTAGGACTGAACGCAAGACCTTTGACGATCTGGGTGTGCCCGTTCATTGTGCGAAGAACCTCGTCCCTGGAAACGTCGAAGAGGTGGATTTGCTTGTCCTCGGTTCCGGCAGCGAGCCATTCGGAAGTCGGGCTGAAGGCCAGCGAGAAAACAGCGCCAAAGTCTCCTCTCAATTCCGAGCGAGGAGTAGACAGCGCAGGGGGAGCAGGACGGGGCGGAGGTGGAGGAAGACCGCAAGCGGACCAAAGGACCACAAGAATGCCAGCCGAGCCCAGGGTGATAAGAGCTTGAGACCAGAAGGGGAAACGCCTGAATCTTTCGAATATCCTTGCCGTGAGACTCATACAAGTTCCTCGAATCAAGGATCCAGGTGCGGGGCAAGAGGAAAGGGTGAAGCGGAAGCCAAGGAAGCTGCAGAAATCGCGGCGCGGCGGAGAGGAGCGAGACGGGTTCTTTCCAGGTCGTCGCGATAAAAGAGATTGTAGGTGTCAAAGGGAATGAGACGGCCGTCAGGATGAACGATGTGGATGCAGGTTTTCTTGACGGAGCGAACGTCGAAAGCATGGGCATCGAGAAACTGAACGATGAGCACGCGGAAAATATTCTGATAGGAAAGCTCGGGAGGAGCGTCGATGCGCGGAAGACAGCAGAGCAAATCGCGGAGGGAGGCGGCGCCTGATTCAGGAGAGTGATTCGTTGAAAAAAGTTTGAAAAGACAATCGCGAATGCCCGGTTCTTCTTCGTAGACGATGGTGTTGCGTGCGCCGTTGATAAGCACCTGAGAGTCCATCATTCCCGTCAAGGGGACAACCTTGCCGCCCATTTTCAGTGCGTAGGCCATGGCCAAGGAATCGGGATGGCACGGAACGGAGATCACGTCTTCGGCTCGAAACACATTTGTTTGTTCCAGAATTTTTCGGCGGACTTCCGTGAGAGTCAGCCGGTCGGTGGCGGGATCGAAATTCTCGAGCCGGCCGGCGTCCTGGATCGGTTGCAGCGTGACGCCGCGAACGGAGGGCTGCGTGAGTGCAAAATCAATTACTTTGCCGATTTCGCCGTCGTTCAGGCCTTTCTTCAGGGTCACGACCAGCGTCGTTGAGATCTCGTATTTATTCAGATTCTCAAGTGCCCTCTGCCGGACTCCACGAAGATCCCCTCCACGCAAATCAAGGAGCGCTTCCCGTTCAAATGAATCGAATTGCAGGTATACCTCGAATCCTGATTGATATTCCGAGAGCCTTTTTACAAACTCCTCATCCTGCGCGATGCGCAGGCCGTTGGTGTTCACCATCAAGTGGCGAATGGGCCGCGCTTGGGCCATTTTCAAGATGGTGAAAAAATCAGGATGCAAGGTTGGCTCGCCGCCGGAGAGCTGCACAACGTCTGGCTTACCTTCGTTACGCACGACTGCATCCAGCATTTTCTCGATCACCGCGAGCGAGCGGTGTTCCGTGCGTTCAGGACCGCTGCCTGCGTAGCATACGGGGCAGCGCAAGTTACATGAGTCGGTGAGTTCCACCAAGGTCAAGCAGGAATGCTGCTCGTGGTCTGTGCAAAGTCCACAATCGTAAGGACAGCCCCACTTCACCGGTGTGTTGTAGACCTGAGGCATTTCCGGCCGCTTGAGGAAAACTTCGCGGCACCGGCGGTAGTAGTCCACGTCATCCGCCACCAGTACACGCTCGGCGCCATGCTCCGGGCAGCGTTTCAGCAAGAACACTTTATCGTCCTGAAAAACGATCTTGCCTTCCAGTTTGCGAAAACAAGTCGAGCAGATGGTGAGCGCGACGTCATAGAACATATAGGGGCGCACGCGGTCGGTCATGGCTGTTGGCTCCTGGAGCGCAGGATATGCAAGACAAGCGCCACGATCGCCCAAATAACCCCTGCTAGAAAAGCAACAACCCCGGCAATCATTCCGCATGCAAACAGCATGTTTATCGACTTGCTGTGGCCATTGATATTGAGCGTGCCGATAAATCCAAAGCAGGAGCCGCCGGCGAGCAGGGCTCCGCAAAAAATCGTAAGCGCAACGGCAACGAAGCGGGATTTCCTGGCAGGTGGAGGAGGAGGACCGACAATTCGGAAGTTTGGCAGTTCGGTCACGTGGTCTCCTCCGATTGCGAAAGGGACTCCACGGCGGGAGAGGTCGGCGTCACCGCCGCGCGGCACCAGCGATGAACGTCCGGCGAATAATAGAGCAGCATGGCCACGCAGGCCCATTGTATGGAGGACAACCCCAGAAAAACACGAACATCGGGCTTTAAGTAATCGATCGCCAGGCGAAACGAGAAATAGCCAACCATGAAGATTTTGAACAGATCCCCGTCAGGGAATGGTTGGCGCGAGACTCTCCACAGAAGAGCGGCAAGCGCTAGGACGAAGATAATTTCGTAAATTTGAGTCGGGTGGCGCGGGATACCGTCTCCGAAATTGACCGCCCACGGCAGCGAGGTGGCGGATCCGGCGGTGTGGTCTTCCAAACCGGTCAGAAAACACCCGATGCGTCCGATAGCAATTCCGATGCAAAGCGGGAGGGCAAACAAGTCGCCCGTTCTCTGGGTAACTCCAATCCGTCGTTTAGTCCATTCAACGGCAAATAATCCGCCGATAAGGGCGCCCACTATGGTCTTGCCACTCATCAGGAACGACAGAGCGTTCCAGTTCGCCAGCGTCAAGCGTGGATCTTCAAACCAATAGAGCAATTTGCTGCCGAGAACGGCACCGACGGCCGCACCAGCGATGACCCACCAGCGGTTGGCATCGTCGATCGCGTCGCCCCTTCGTTTGCGAAGCCACAGGTACACTCTGAACGCTGCAAAGTATGCGAGCGATTCAAAGACGAGGTGTGGATGGAGCCGCAAGGACCCAACGTGCAGGTAAATGGGGAAAGACATGAATGGGTGTCTGCTTTGTTCGGGGCAAGGCTACGCCACCCTTCGAAAATCGTCAACGCGTTTGACCTCGTGAGCGACAAAGCTCTCTCAAAAACCGAGAGCTACTGCTCCAGCAAGAGTTGTGGCCCATCAATTTCATTTGCGCTTGGGAAGGGACAGCAGGAGAAAATGCGTAGAGCTGGCAGTTAGAAGATGTTTTCCTGGCGGCGGAGATTTCCGAAGGAGCCGATGTTGGCGATGATGAAGGTGGCGGTGAAGCGGTTTTCGGTGCGGACCTGGCCGAGGTTGATGCGGCGATATTCGAGAGCGAGGCCGCAGCAGCTTCCGTTGTAGCTGACTTGCACGAGCTGGCTTTGCAGGATCTGATTGGTGAAGTCGTAGCTGATGCCGGTGGTGAAATTGAAGCCTTTGCGCGTCAAGTTTCCGTAGCCCATCAGGGCGCGAATCTGGTTGGAGAGCGGCTGCGTAAAGGGAACAAAACCTGGCGGAGGTACCGGAGGAAGATCGGCTTCCACCGGATTATCGTTCAGGCGGAAATAGGCGAGAGTCGCGAAGAATTCACTGTAAGGCTTCACTTTCAGGAGGGTGCCAACGGTGACAAGCCGATCGATTTGAGTATCGTATTGGAGGATTTGTTCGATGTCGTACTTGCCGCCGGGCATGATCTTGATATCGCTGATGATGGGAGACCAGTTGCGCGGACCGAAAGCGAAAGCGAAGGGCGATATGGAATCGAGCGCCTGGAAGACGTTGCGTTGGCCGTCCACGATGGCGCCGCCGAAAGTGGGATCGAAATAATGAGCCTGGAGAATGCTCCAAGAAATTAGTTCCTCGGGCTGGCCGTCGCCTGTCTTGAGGAAGAGCCGCTGAGTGAGGCCGTATTCGATCTGATTAGTGTCGGTTAGAGTCGCATCGGAGTCGAAGCGAATAAAATCCGCGACGTTGTTTACGCCCTCCACATAGTGGTACGTGAGCGTAGGTTCGATTGTGTGTTTGTACCTTTTGCGAGGTTTGTTCTTGTCGATAGAAGACCGATCATAAAAGCGTTCGAGAGTGGGCAAGCGCAGGTCGACGGTGAGTTCTCCGGTGTTCCGCGTGAGGTACTGGGAGCTTAATTGCCCAGCGGAATTGTAGGAGTCACCGTAAAACGTGGTGCGGAAGGTCGCAGAAGTGGTGACGCCAAGCCAGTCACTGAAGTGGAGCGGAATCGTCACCGTGGGGGCGAATTCAGTGCGGGGGACGAATGCAGGAGTATCCAGAGGAGTGTCATCCTGGCGATGTGACGCATCGGCAAAGGCGTCGAAGGAAAAATAGACGGGGAGATTCTGCCAGGGGGTTTGTTCCACGGAGCTGAAGAGAACTTCAGGAGCGTTGCGCAGCAAGACGCTGATGGCCGGCGTCGTGACTCCAGTCGTGTCATTTGTGACGGGAATGCTGAGGAAGGTTTTGTCGGACAGGGAAGCGAAGTTCAGGCTGAAACCGCGGAAGTTGTTGGTGAGAAAGGCGGCGCTGCGAACTTCGGAAGTGATGGCATCGCCATAGGTGTCAGCAAAGGCCAGTCGAAAAGTCAGCGAAGAGAGTTCGTTAAGATCGGCGACAGCGCGCCAGCCATTAGGCAGGAGAGACTGAGCTTCGAGTTGCATCTGGTGGCCGCCCTGATTTTCGAGGACGGTGGTGCCGTTTGGCCCAGGCTCGTCAATGCCGCGATCGATCACCCCGTAATACGTGTATTTGATGGAGGTGTTCTCGAAAGGACGGGCGCGGAATTCGCCACGCTCGGCCGAGCCGCGTTTGGATAGCAGCTCGGCTCCCGCCGTAAGGTCATACCATGGTTTCGGCGCTAAGTAGATAGCATCCCCTAGAACAAAGCCCTTGCTGTTGCTCTGAGCAACCACGGGAATCAGGATTCCGGACTGGCGAATCTTTTCTCCAGCTGGCGCCGTGGCGTAAGGCAGCCAGAGAAGAGGGACACGGTAGAGGCGGAAGTTGGCGCTGACCAAGGCGACAGTCTTATCGAGACGAATGCGAGTGTGCTGGGAATAAAACTGCCATGTGGGATGTTGGGGATCGCAAATGGTGATCCAGCCGTGGTTGACGAGGTAGACGTCGTCGGCAAGGCGTTCGACCTCGGGGGCCTGAAAATAAATAGGGTTCTGAGAAATCAGGATTAGAGGGTTGGCGCGGCGCTCGATTTTTACTGTGCCGCGAACGTTGAGGAAGGTGCCGTGGCCGGTGCTCACGTTGTAGTGAGCTTCATCGGCTTCGAGGTGTTCATTGTTGTAATCGAAGCGGACATGGCCGCGAGCAAGGGACTCGGAAGTTTTTTCGTTGTATTCGACGTGATCGGCCTGGAGGCGCTGGTCTCCATAGTGAATGTCCACGTCATCGTCAGAGATAAAGAGATCGCCGCGTTTTTGCTGGGGACCGCGCGACCAGATCTCTACATCGCCGGCCTTGGCGGAGTGCAGACCAGCCTGCTGCGCAAAAGTGATTGGTAACGCCGGCCCGAAGAGAGAACAAAGGAGCGTCGTGAGGAACAGAAGGAACCGGAGCGCGGACGTAGTCCGGGCATGGAAGAGACCATTCACGCGGAACATTTGTGCGATGAAATCAGTGAGATAGCCTAGCATGCGGCTGGGGGGATGTGTAGGAGAGTCGAGAATGGACTCTCGCGGTAGGATGCGGAGGGGTCTTTTGCCGCTGAAAGCGTGGGGAGGAAACGCGGGGATGATTTGGCGCGTCCTTGTGAGCACGGGGCTGATTGCCATTCCAGAAACAATTGATGCATTCCGCGGCATTGGGGAGGTATGATGCCCGGCCTTGCACACTAAGGGAAAGAAAACATGGGCGGTTTGCCCGTCTTGAAGGTCCGGCGGCAGCACTGTTCGGCGGTCTGAAGCGAATACGGAGGAAAGAGTATGAAGGCGAAGCATCTTGGTCTACGCGGTTTGGCCGTGTGGTTTGCGGCGACGGCTTTGATTCTCGGCGGAATTGCGGGGCCCGTTCGGGCGAAACTCCAGGACGCCATGGCCCAGGATACACAGGATAACAAAGACGAAAAGAAAGGCGAGAAAAAGGACGAGAAGAAGGGATTGCCGCTGAAGCCCACGCGCAAAATAGAGTTCACGACGGACGAGGGAACGTGGCTCTCGCTGGATGTTTCGCCGGACGGCAAAACGATTGCTTTCGAGTTGGTCGGCGACATCTATACCTTACCGATCGAAGGGGGTACTGCGAAACTGATCGATCCGGGGATGGCTTTTGACAGCCAGCCCAAGTTCTCGCCCGATGGAAAATGGATCGCGTTTCTTTCTGACCGTGAAGGCAGCGAAAACATTTGGATCATGCATCCAGATGGCAGCGGCGTGAAACAGGTTTCGAAGGATCCTAACAGCGAGTTTGTTTCGCCGAGCTGGTCGCCGGATGGGAACTACATTTTTGTTTCAAAGGCTGCATTTGGAATCGGGTCAAGTGAGATCTGGATGTACCACATCAACGGTGGTTCGGGAGTGCAAATCACGAAGTCCAAGCCCACACCTACCACGAAAAGAGCCGATCGGCCGAACGCCATGGGTGTTGTGGCGTCGCCGGACGGAAGGTACCTCTACTATGAGACGAAGCTCGGATCGCTGAACTACAACGCACAATTTCCGATGTGGCATATCGCGCGGCGCGACAGGAAGACGGGCGACGAAGACGATATCATCAGTCAGCCGGAGAGCGCGTTCCGGCCAGTACTTTCACCGGATGGAAAGGAGATTGTATACGTAACTCGCTATGAAACGGAGACGGGGCTGCGGTTGCGAAATCTTGAGACCGGGGAAGACCGTTGGATAAGGTATCCCGTGACGCGCGACGACCAGGAATCGCTTTTCACTCGCGATGTTTTTCCGGGATATGCATTTCTTCCGGACGGCAAGGAAATTGTCTACAACCAGAACGGAAAGATCTGCCGCCTGAATATCGCGACTGGGGCGGAGAGTGTAATTCCATTTACCGCACAGGTGTCGCAAGAGATCGGACCGAAACTGGATTTTCCGCAAATCGTCGAGCAAGGGCCCGTGAAAGTGCGCCTGATTCAGGACGCTGTTGAATCGCCGGACGGCAAGAAGATGGTTTTCTCCGCGATGACACACCTTTACAGCATGGATATTCCCGGCGGCAAGGCACAACGATTGACGAGCGGGAATGCTCGCGAATTCGAACCGGCGTGGTCGCCAGACGGAAAATCCATCGCATATGTGACGTGGTCGAGCGCGGGTGGCCAGCTTTGGAGGGTATCGGCTGCGGGAGGAACGCCGCAACAATTGTCCAAGACAGCGGCGTTGTACAGCAATCCGGTTTGGTCGCCAGATGGAACGAGGATCGTGGCGCTGCGAGGGAACGCTTACGACCGCGAAATGAGCGGATTTGATAGTGGGCAGACACAGAACGCTGATCTTATCTGGATACCGGCGCAGGGAGGGGATGCGAATTTGATTTTGCCGGCGCGCGGCGCAGGCTCGCCGCACTTCACCCACGATAAGGAGAGGATTTATATCTATACGCCGCAGGGACTCGTGTCGCTGCGTTTTGACGGCACGGACCGCCGCACGCATCTCGTGGTGAAGGGGAAGGGTCTCTATTTTGCGGAGGAGCCCGTTCCCGCGGAGAACGTGAAGGCAAGTCCAGACGGGCAATGGGTGCTAGCGCAGGTGATGAATCAACTTTACGTGATAGGAATGCCAGTGGTCGGCGGCGAGGCACCTACGGTGGATGTTACGACGCCATCCGTGCCCGTGAAGCGGCTGACGGATATCGGCGCGGATTATTTCAATTGGGCGGATGACGGAAAGACAATCACTTGGGCTGTGGGGGCCAGCTTTTTCCGCGAGCCTTTGAGCGCCATTTCTTTCGAGCCTCCGAAGGAAGAGGAAAAGAAGGACGGCGATAAAAAAGACGCCGCGGCGCAAACGGCGGATGCCAGCAAGGAAGAAAAAAAGGACGAGAAAAAAGAAGCGAAGAAACTGAAGGAAGAGGACAAGAACGTTCAGGAGATCGCGGTCGACCTGGAAGTTCCGCGGAAGACTCCGAAGGGGACGATTGTGCTGCGAGGCGCGACCGTCGTGACGATGAAGGGTGATGAAGTTCTGAAGAACGCGGACATTGTGGTCGAAGACAACCGCATCAAGAGCGTCGGACCAAAGGGAGCACTTCCAGCCGGCGCTAAAGTGTTCGACGTGGCAGGGAAAACAATCGTGCCCGGCTTTATTGACACGCATGCGCATTGGACCGAAATTCGCCGCGGCATCCTGGATACACAGAACTGGGCGTTTCTGGCCAACCTGGCCTACGGCGTGACCGCCGGTCTTGACGTGCAAACCGGCACGAACGACATGTTCGCCTATCAAGACCTGGTGGACGCCGGCGACATTCTCGGGCTGCGCGCATTTTCCACGGGGCCGGGAGTCTTCTCAGATAACAATTTCCAGTCGATGGAAGAAGTAAAAGGCGTACTGACGAAGTACAGAAAGTATTACGGCACGCACAACATCAAGAGCTACATCGTGGGCAATCGCAAACAGCGGCAGTTCATGGTGATGGCGTCCAAGGAATTGGAAATGATGCCGACGACCGAGGGCGGATTGGACTTGAAGCTCAATCTGACGCACGTCATCGACGGTTTCCACGGGAATGAGCACACGCTTCCGATCACTCCGCTATTTAAGGACGTGCTCCAAATGTTTGCGCAATCGGGGATTGCGGAAACTCCGACGCTGATCGTGAATTACGGCGGTCCGTTTGGCCAGGAATACTGGTTTGAAAACACAAATGTGCACGATAACGCGAAGCTCAACCATTTTACGCCGCACAACCTGCTCGATGAAAAGACCAACCGGCGGCCGGATTGGTTCCGCACGGACGAGTACGCGTTCCCGAAACTTTCGGCACAAATGGCGAAACTTTTGAGAGCGGGCGGGCTTGTCGGCGTGGGCAGCCACGGGCAACTGCAAGGGCTCGGCTATCACTGGGAGATGTGGATGCTTGCGAGCGGGGGAATGACGCCGCTGGAAGTGCTGCGCTGCGCGACGCTGAATGGTTCCAGAATTGTCGGACGGCCGCAGGACCTCGGTTCGATCGAGGTGGGGAAACTGGCCGATTTGATCATTTTGGATAAGAGTCCGCTCGACGACATCCACAATACGAATACGATTCATTGGGTTATGAAAAACGGGGAACTGTTTGAAGGCGATACTTTGGATCAAGTTTGGCCGGAACAGAAGAAGCTTGAACCTTTGTATTTCTGGAATTTTGACAAGCCGAAGGCGGGGGAGCCTTTGAGCTATGGGAAGACGGTGAATCCGTAGGGGGCTGCCTGCTGCTCTCTTATAAGAAGACGCGGAAAAAGAAAGAGGGCACGGCGTGCCGTGCCCCTACGGCGATTACTCTTTGGATTTTGCTTCTGGTTTGGTTTGGGTGGAACGATACCAGTCAAAGGTGCGGCTTAGTCCTTCTTCGAAGGTAACTTGGGGATCGTAGCCGAGATATTCGCGCGCTTGGGTGATATCGGCTTGTGAGTCGCGGATGTCGCCATCGCGCGGGGGTTCGAACTTCGCTTCCAGCTTCTTCCCCGAGATTTTTGCAAGCAGCTGAACGGTCTGATTCAGCGTAAAGCGGCCGCCGGTGCCGACATTGAAGGTCTTGCCGGAAACGTTGGGGGCTTCACAGGCGAGAAGATTGGCCTGCACGGCGTTTTCGACAAAAGTGAAGTCGCGGGATTGCTCGCCATCGCCAAACATGACGGGCTGCGTCTCTTCCAGAAAGCACATGCAGAATTTCGCCAAAACGCCGGAATACGGCGAACCGGGATCCTGGCGAGGACCGAAAATGTTGAAGTAGCGGAGTGAAACATTTTCCAGACCATAGCAGCGGCCAAAGGTTTGCGCGTAAAGCTCACCAACAAATTTAGTGACGCCATACGGCGAGATGGGCGCAGGAGGCATGGTTTCGACTTTGGGAAGCGTGGGCGTCTCTCCGTATGCGGAAGAAGAAGCGGCGAACACCACGCGCTTCACTTTGGCGTCCCGAGCGGCGACGAGGACGTTTAAAGTTCCATCGATGTTGATTTTGTTCGTTTCGATGGGATCTTTGACAGAGCGCGGCACTGAAGTACGAGCGGCAAGGTGCAGCACGTATTCGGCTTCGTGCATGGCCTTGCGGACCACTTCGATATCCGTGATGCTACCCTTCATAAAGGTGATCTTGTTGCGGATGTCGGCGAGGTTATCCTCTTTGCCGGAGGAGAGGTCGTCGAGCACGACCACGCTGTGGCCGCGCCGCACGAGTTCGTCTACTGTGTTCGAGCCGATGAAACCGGCGCCGCCTGTGACGAGGTAGCGCATTCAGGAGTTCCTCCTCGATCTAGATCCGTGAACGGCAGAGTGCCGTCTCGGCAATCGACGCGGCCCTGGCGAAGACGCGGGCCGCGCGTTTTGGTAACCTCAGAGTTCGCGGGCAGCGCCCGGCAGATTCTGCCGGGCTACTGCGGACGAATTCGTATTGTACGACGGAAGGCCGAAAGGCAAGGGACTGTTTCCCGGGCAGGTCACACAAAGAGCATGAGCTACCGAAAAGCGATTGGAATAGCCGGCCTGCTGGCGATTGGATGCGCGGCAGGAGGCTACTACTGGATGAAGGAAAGAAACGCGGGATTGGCTCGTACGTGGGCTTCCGCCCGCGCGGCCGACTTGCGGAGCGCTCCCACGACGGACTTCCCCGCCATCGCGCCAACCGGACCCGCGTCTGCTTCAACTCCTGATAAGACGGGCGAGCCAGCGGTGGATCCCGGGCTGCCCTTGCGCAGGGGCGAGGTGCTGGAATATACGGCGAATGTTTCGAGCTTGACGAATGTGGCCAATTTGAAATTGCTGGTGGGCGAACACAAGGATTTTTTCGGCAAGAACGCGTGGCATCTGCAGGCGTTTGCGCATACGGAGAGTCCCTTGCGGATGGTGTTCGAGTTGGACGACCAATTTGACTCGTATAGCGACGCCGGGACGATGACGAGCCTGCAGTACGAAATGCACTTGAGTGAGCGCGGGCAAAAAGTGGACTCCGTCCAGCGGATGACGGCCACTGGCAAGGAGCCGGCACCTCCCGATGCCACCGAAACGCGCGTCCTCCCCGGCACGCGGGATCCGCTGGGAATGCTGCAATTTTTACGAAATGTGGATTGGACGAAGACCGCGGAAGTGCGATGCCCGGTCTACGACGGGCACAAATTATACGACGTGAGGGCGAAGCTCATCAGCGCGGGCGAGGCAGTCACCGTTCCTGCGGGGAGCTTTAAGACCTCGAAGATTGAGATTCGTGTCTTTGAGAATGGGCAGGAAATGAAAGACGCCCATTTCACGATGTACTTCGCAAACAACGCCGCGCGTACACCCGTGCTGCTAGAAGCGATTATGCCGTTCGCGACGGCGCAAGTTCAGTTGGTGCACGCGAAATAGAAGATTGTCTTCGCTTGCATTATCAGGAGCATTTCCCAAATCAGATTTGGAAAGAAGCAGCGCGCTGGCCGAGGCACGAGTGAAGGGCTATGTTGTGGCCATTCGTTCTATTAGTGCACAGACGATGTGGCCGATGGTGATGTGGGCTTCCTGAATTCGCTGAGGATCTTGTGAGGGTACGTTGAGCAAAAGATCGACTCTTTTGGCAAGCGCACCGCCAGTTTCTCCGGTGAAAGCGACAAGATATGCGCCGCGAGCACGCCCAGCCTCCACACCGCCTACTATGTTCGGGCTTGTGCCGCTCGTGGAGAGGGCCACAAGGACGTCTTGCGGAGCGACGAGCGATTCGATTTGACGGGAGAAGATGCGCTCGAATCCGTAGTCATTGCCGGCGGCTGTGAGCACGGATGGATTGGCCGTCAAAGCAAGTGCTGCGAGGCCGCGCCGGTCGGTGCGCAGCCTCACGACAAGCTCAGCCGCGAGGTGCAAAGCGTCGGCGGCGCTTCCGCCGTTTCCGAAGAAGACAATTTTTCCGCCGCCGTGGAGCGCTGTGGCGCTTTTTTCAGCAAATTGCGCGATGCGCCCAATCAGCTCGTCGGAAAAACTCTGCTTCACGCGAGCGCTTTCCTCAAGCTGGCGTCGTATCTCTTCGTTGGATGAGGCCATCGGCGCCTAGCAGAGAACTATCTTTTCGCGATGCCGCATGACGCGCCGGGTGGCGTTGCGCGTGTCCACAACAAGATGGGCGGCGTCCACGATAGCAGCGTAATCGTAGCTCGAGTGATCCGTCGCGATGATGACCCCATCATAGCTGGCCAATGTTTGCGGATTCAGTGGGACGGACTTCATGTTTTCATAGTTGTAGTGCCGCATTTTGTGGAGCTGAGGGAAGTAGGGGTCGTTGTATTCGAGACTCGCGCCCCGCTCCTGAAGCAACTGCATAATTTTCAGCGTGGGTGATTCGCGCAGGTCGTCGACGTCCTTCTTGTACGCCACGCCAAGAATCAGCAGCTTCGATCCTTTGAGGCTTTTCTTGTGGTTATTGAGAGCGCCCGCAACCGCGTCTACGACGTGATAAGGCATAGCAGTGTTAACTTCGCCGGCCAGCTCGATGAAACGCGTGGAGAAGTCGAACTCGCGCGCCTTCCAGGAAAGGTAATAGGGATCAACAGGAATGCAATGTCCGCCGAGGCCCGGACCAGGATAGAAGGGCATGAAGCCAAACGGCTTTGTCGCGGCTGCATCGATCACTTCCCAGATATCAATCCCCATGCGCAGGCTGAGCATTTTCAGTTCGTTGACCAGCGCGATGTTGACGCAACGAAAGATGTTTTCGAGGAGTTTGGCCATTTCCGCGGCGCGCGTGGAGCTTACGGGCACGACGCGGGCAACAACCTGCGCGTAGATGGAGACGGCTGCGCGGCCGCTGGGCGGATTTACGCCGCCGACGACCTTGGGAATCTGCGCCAGACCAAACTGTTTGTTGCCGGGATCTTCGCGCTCGGGAGAAAACGCGAGGAAGAAATCGCAGGCAACGTTTTCGTTTTCAGGACCGGCGGCGATGGGGCAGTGCAGTCCGCTCTTTTCGAGGATGGGAAGCACGAGCTCCTCAGTAGTGCCGGGATAGGTGGTCGATTCGAGAACAACCAACTGGCCCCGCTGGAGATGAGGGTAGATGGAAATAGCAGTTTGTTCCACGTAACTAAGGTCGGGCTCACGGCGCTCATCCAGCGGCGTCGGTACACAGATAATGATGGCGTCCGCATCCTTGATGCGCCCGAAATCCGTAGTGGCGCTAAAGTGTTTGGAGTTGACGAACTGTTGGATCTTGGTTTGCGGAATATGCTCGATGTAGGATTTTCCTGCGTTGAGCATGCTCACTTTGTTCGGATCAGTGTCGAATCCCGTGACCTTGTGGCCAGCTTCCGCGAAACGCAGAGCGAGTGGCAACCCCACATATCCGCAACCAATGATGGCGACCTTCAATTGAGCGCCTTTGAAAAATTCGGGTTTCCGGTCTATTGGCATGAGTTACGTCGCTCTCCTAATCATTTTTTGGCAATAAAACAGGCCGTTTGGCCGATTGGACAAAGACGTCCCAATATAGCAGGTTCCAGAAGAACAAAAAATCACAGGGGCTCGGTGTGTTACTACCTGTTCAAGAGCGGTTGCGAGCTGGGTCCGGACGCGGGAAGATAAGATAGACGACTATGGCAGAGAACAAGAGCGTGCAGTCCTCAGCTTCCATTCGCCGATGACACTTATCGTCTTGCTGCTTGGGCTCGCCGTTGGTGTGCTCGTCGGTTTACTGGGCATTGGCGGAGGCGTTGTGCTGGTGCCGGCCTTGGTTTATCTGCTGCACATGGACCAGCACCTAGCTCAGGGCACTTCACTTTTTATACTTCTGCCGCCCGTCGGACTTGGTGCACTGCGCGAATACTGGAAGCGAGGACAGGTGGATTTGCGCGCCGGAATTCTGTGTGCGTTAGGAATGCTGGTGGGTGGGTACTTTGGCGGATTGATTGCAGTTCCCATTGCTTCGAGGAATCTCAAGGGACTGTTCGGCTGCTTTCTGATTCTGGCTGCGTTCTTGCTATGGCGAAAACCGCAGGCGGAAAACCGAACAATAGAGTCCAGCAGTGATGGGTCAGCCCATGGGTGACGGCCCGATACGTGACGCCGGCATTTTTGGAGCGGCATGCCTCTGCGGCATTGCTTCGGGATTGTTCGGTATCGGGGGTGGCACTCTCTTGGTGCCGTTCTTGGCGCTGTTTTTCGCGTTTGGGCAACATCGCGCGCAGGGTACCAGCTTGATAGCGTTGATCCCGCCGACGGGGGCGCTGGCGTTTTACGCGTATGCCAAGGCGGGCTACATTTCCTGGCATACCGGGCTGCTTTTGATCCCGGGAGTATTCGTCGGAGGCATGTTAGGTGGTTGGCTGGCTAAGCGGCTCCAGCCGCGGCGAATGAGGCAAGTTTTTGCGGGGCTGATGCTAGCTTTGGGAGTGTGGGAGGCCGCCGCCGCTTGGGGGCGCTAGGGAGTTTGCGAAGACCATGATCGACGTGCATTGCCATATCCTTCCGGGGCTCGACGACGGGCCGGAAAACATAGAGACTTCGCTGGCGATGGCCGAGTCCGCGATTGCGGACGGCATTACGCATGTTGTGGCCACACCGCATTCGAGCAATCAATATTTCTTCGACTACGCGCGCGTACAAGCACTTCGAGAGGAACTGCAGGAGAAAATTAGCGACAAGCTTATTCTGGCAACTGGCTGTGATTTTCATTTAAATCCCGAGAATCTTGACGCGCTGCGCGAGGATGCGCCGCGCTTCTGCATCAACCAGCGTGATTACCTCCTCGTCGAATTCAACGAATATTCCATTCCACCTGCAATGGACCAGACTCTGCATGAGATACAGCTTTTGGGATTGCGGCCGGTCATAACGCATCCTGAGCGCAATGCCATTTTGCGCCTGCAGACGGAGCGGCTTGCGAAATGGGTCCGGCTCGGATGTTTTATACAAGTGACTGCTGGATCTATCACAGGAGTTTTTGGCCCGGGCGCGCAAAAAGATTCTTTGCGGTGGGTGGCCAACGGATTGGTTCACATTGTGGCCAGCGACGCCCACAACACGCGTGGTCGGCCGCTCAAGCTTCAGCCGGCATTCGATGTAGTGTGTGAACAATTTGGAGAGGACAAGGCTCGCGCCCTGTTCGTTGATAATCCGATGGCCGCATTCGAGGGACGCGACCTGCCACATGTTCCAGAATTGCCCGATGAATTCACTCCGCCGCGCCGCAAACGTTTTTTCTTTTTCTAAACTTCTAGTTTGCGGGGCGGAGCGGCATTCCAGCCCAGGCATTCAATATTCCCAGAAATTCGCGAACGACATCGAGCGCATCACTTGTGGTGCGCCACCACTTCCCGGGTTCGAAGGGATCGTCCGAAGCGGCGCGTATAATCGCTCGTCCGCGGCCCGCGGCGAGCCTGTTCCATAGGATTCGTGCGCGGCGCGTATGCACTTTGCTTGTCACGATGATCACGGTCGCGCCTTTTTCTGCTTCAAGCGCGGCAGAGGTTGCCGCAAGTTCATCCGCGGTGTTGATGATGGGAGGCTCGAGTAGGCGGATGTCGCCTCCAGGCACTCCTTCATGCATCAGCACTTGCGAAGCGTAAAAATCTTCGCCGTGGTAAGGAATCTCCATCGCTTCGAGTGTTGCCCCAGGTTCCGTCGAGTGTGTCAGCCATACTTTGGGTGCATAACCTTCCCGATATAACTTCGCCGCTTCCATGGTCCGGAGGGGCATGCGCCCACTGAGGACGACGATAGCCTGAGCTTTTTCGAGCGGGTCTTCCAATACGAGCCAGCGTCCCATACAAAGAAGAAAGACCACGGCACCAAGGAGCACAGTTCCGGCGAGGACAAGCACGATTCTGCGATTTCGCTGGTGTCGTGGAACAGTGGTCTCAGAACTGCTTTTGTTGGCCATTGGCAGCAATTCCTCGGTGTCTCGGCGCATCCTATCCCTCGCGTGAGATGTGGTCAATTCAACAAGCGCAGGCTACACTAACAAAACGCCCATTTTCAGGAGGATGCATGAAAGCGGTGGTCACCGGAGGAGCTGGATTTTTGGGATCGCATCTTTGCGATCGACTGATTGCCGAAGGTTGGGAAGTGCTGGTTCTCGACAATCTGGTCACAGGAGTTGATTCCAACGTCGGGCATCTGCTTAAGCATGCCAATTTTCGCATCGCGCGATGCGACGTTTCGAAGTATATCGACGTGCCAGGGCCCGTGGACTACGTTTTGCACTTTGCTTCTCCCGCGAGTCCCGTGGATTACCTGAAGCTTCCTATCCAGACTCTCAAGGTTGGCTCCCTCGGCACGCACAATGCCCTCGGGCTTGCGCTTGCGAAGAAGGCGAAGTTTTTCCTGGCTTCGACGAGCGAATGTTATGGTGACCCCGAAATTTCGCCGCAGCACGAAGAATATTGGGGCCATGTAAATCCGATCGGGCCGCGAGGTGTTTACGACGAAGCGAAACGCTTTGCAGAGGCCATGACCATGGCCTACCACCGCTATCACGACGTGGACACTCATATCGTGCGCATCTTCAATACTTACGGCCCAAGAATGCGCCTAAACGACGGACGCGCTCTTCCAAACTTCGTCCACCAGGCGCTAACAGGGAAACCGCTAACTATTTATGGCGATGGCAAGCAGACGCGGAGTTTTTGCTATGTCTCGGATTTGATTGAGGGGATTTACCGATTGATGCTTTCGGACGAACATCTTCCCGTGAATATCGGCAATCCACAAGAGATCACGATTCTTGAATTTGCCGAGCGGGTTCGCAAGCATTTCGAGAACGCTCCCGCGATTGTTCATGAGCCCTTGCCGCAAGATGATCCGAAGCGCCGCTGTCCGGATATCAGCAAGGCAAGACGCATTCTAAAGTGGGAGCCCAAGCTTGGGTTAGAAGAGGGTTTGCGAATGACGCTCGATTATTTCAAGCAAGGATTCGCGACTGGCGGGAACGCTTAGCTTTGGCTAGCGAGCGAGCCAATCAAATCTTGCAAAGATGAGCCTGGCTCGCCAACGGCTCACCATTTTTGCAGAGAGTTGTGTAGAGAATCTACGCTCTGCCAAACGAGTAATACTCAAATCCCAGCTCGCGCATATGCTTGGGAGAGTATAGATTTCTGCCGTCCACGACGAGGCCTCGCGCCATGAGTGGTTTGGCGCGTTTCCAGTCCAGGTTGCGAAAAATATCCCACTCCGTGCAGACAAGCGCGGCATCCGCTCCACGCAATGCTTCGTAGGGATCTTCGTGGTAGGTCACCTTCGGAAAAAGGGTCTTGGTTCTCGATATTGCTTCTGGATCGGTAGCGTGCACAATCGCGCCTTCCTCGAGCAAGCGCTTGACCACCTCGAGCGCCGGAGCAAAACGAATATCGTCGGTGTTGGCCTTAAACGCGAGCCCCAGAACAGCCACGTGCTTGCCTTTAACGACCCAGAGAGCCTTGTGTATTTTTTCAAGAAAGCGGTCGATGCGCTGTTTGTTGACGCGCTCAGTGGCTTTCAATAAATCGAAATCAACTCCTACTGTGGCTGCGAGATGAATGAACGCCTGCACGTCCTTCGGAAAACAAAAGCCGCCAAACCCTAGTCCGGCACTCAGGAACTGGCCGCCAATGCGCGGATCTAATCCCATGGCGTGAGTAACCTCTTTAACGTCTGCGCCGATTCTTTCGCAGAGATCGGCGATGACGTTCGCATAGCTGATCTTCAGCGCGAGGAAAGAATTTGAGGCGTGTTTGATGAGCTCGGCGCTGTTGATGGTCGTGACAAGGAATGCTGGCTCTGGGCCTGATGGGCAATTGCCTTTGTGCACCGGGCAATGGAATTTGCGTTCCAGAATCGGCCGGTAGATTTCGCGCAAATCGGCCGCAGCGGATTCGTCTTCCACGCCGACCACGATGCGGTCGGGATGAAAGAAGTCCCCGACAGCCGTGCCTTCGCGTAGAAATTCAGGATTGGAAGCCACCCGAAAGGTCGATTTGCCACCGCTGCTATAAGCCGCAAGTGCTCGTTGCAGTTCGAGTCCGGTGCGCGCCGGCACAGTGCTTTTTTCGACCACTAATTTGGGTGAGCGCGCCTGCTCGGCTATCTGCCGCGCCACTTGATCAATGGCGGAGAGATCAGCTTCGCCACTTTCTTTGGGCGGCGTGCCCACGCAAATAAAAATGGCGTCGCCCGCACGGATCGCTTCGCCAGCATCCGCGGTATAGGAAATGCGCCCGGCCTCGCGAGCAGACTTCAGAATTTCTTCGAGGTGCTCTTCATAAATGGGTACCTCCCCGGCTTGCAACCGCCGAATGCGTTCCGCGTCAATATCCGTGCAGGTCACTTCATGCCCCGCTGCAGCGAGACACGCCCCTGTCACTAATCCCACGTACCCACATCCAATCACAGAGAGGCGCAAATCAGGTTCTCCTTGGCAGCGCTTTACGCACTATTT
>Ga0265349_1000010_pt1 | contig 22536 bp, 20 predicted proteins | sample NSE1metagenome_FD_189092 | JGI IMG/M metagenome (GOLD analysis project Ga0265349, IMG submission 189092) | Soil microbial communities from Maridalen valley, Oslo, Norway - NSE1 | ecosystem: Environmental > Terrestrial > Soil > Boreal forest/Taiga > Bulk soil | place: Norway: Oslo | collected... | reverse complement strand
CTGCAACGAAAAGCGCCGCGCAAGCCAGCCGCTTGGGCAGAAAAGTGCCGGTTGCATCTTCAAAAATCCTCCAGGCGCTTCCGCCGGACGCATGATTGATGAGCTTGGCCTCAAAGGATTCAGCATGGGCGACGCCCGCGTCAGCGACCGCCACGCCAATTTTTTTGTAAACCCAGGCAAAGCTTCCGCGAAGGACATGCTCGCGCTAATCGCCGACGTCCGCGAACGCGTAGAAAAATCCTTCGGCGTAATTCTCGAGCACGAGGTGGTCGTTTGGAACGCGTAAAAGCCATGCAGCGGGGCAATGCCGCGGCCGCCGCCGAGCCTTACCGGCCGGAACTTCTCGCCGACGAAGAGCCGCGCTATTTGCGCCGGCAAAAGCCTCTCGAAATTCGCCGCAAAAAATTTGGCGGCCGAAGCTGGACATTCTATCGCCGCGTTTTGGTATGGACCGTCGTCGGTGCAACCGGCATAACTTGCGCCATTGGCGCTAGCCGCTTCTTGCTCTATTCGCCGCAAGTCCTTCTTCTAAAATCCGATCAGATCGAACTCCTGGGAAACCACATCGTCAGCCGCGAAGCTGTTCTTCAACCCTTCGCGCGCGATCGCAACCGCAGCGTGCTGCGAATTCCTCTTGATGCGCGCCGCGCCCAGCTCGAAGAATTGCCCTGGGTCGAATCCGCCAGCGTGCAGCGTATTCTGCCCAATCGCATTCGCGTGGAATTAACGGAACGCACCCCCATCGCGTTCTTGCGCAATAGCAGCGAGCTCGCCCTGATCGATGCCCACGGCGTAATTTTGGACCGCCCCGACGGCGAAGACCTGCATTTCCCGATCGTCGCCGGCCTTCCGGAAAGCATGCCGCGTGAAGAGCGCGAGAAACGCATGCAGACCTATCAGGAATTTCTAAGAGATGCCGATGTAGTGCGCCCCGAATCCTCCGACCGCGTTAGCGAAGTCGACCTCTCGAACGCAAAAGATCTTCGCGTCGTTATGACCGGCCTGGCCTCCGCAACCGATTCGCAAGCCGTAACCATTCACTTCGGCAATAGCGATTTCACCCAAAAATATCGGATGCTCGTCGAGAATTTTGCGCAGTGGCAGGCCAACGCCGGCCACGTGCAATCCATCGATTTGCAATATGCACGGCAGGTGGTTGTGAACGCGGATAGCAACACGAATTCCGCGAAGCTGAAAAATTAAGAGAACCAAAGCGGGGGCGGCGGCTTGTCAAAAAAAGATCGTTACATCATAGGGCTGGACGTCGGCAGCACGAAAACGTGCGCGCTGATCGCGGAAATTGATGAAGAGCAAGTGAGGTTTCTCGCGCTGGGCGCTGCGGAATCCAAAGGCCTGCGCAAAGGTCTCATCGTCAATCTTGATTCCACTGTTAGCTCCATCCGCCGAGCCGTGGAAGAAGCCGAAGGCGTCGCCAACGTTCCGGTTGAATCCGCCGTGATCGGGGTGGCAGGCGGCCACGTCCGCGGGGTCAACAGCCGCGGCGGTATAACGCTTGGCAACCGCGCGCGAGATATCGAACGCGACGACATCCGCCGTGCCGTCGATGCCGCCCGCAACATCACGCTTCCCGAAGACCGTGAAGTGCTTCACGTCCTGCCACATGAATTCACAGTTGATGCCCAGGACGGAATTCGCGACGCCGTCGGCATGGTCGGCCAGCGCCTCGAAGCCAACGTTCACCTAGTCACCTCTTCGATCGCCGCGACGCAAAATCTAGTCACCGCTGCAAATCGCGCCGGAATCTTGGTCAGCGACACAGTCCTCGAGCCGCTCGCTTCCGCGGAATCCTGCCTCACGCAGGACGAGCGCGACCTCGGCTGCTGCCTGCTCGATATCGGCGGTGGCACCACCGAACTCATCGTCTATGGCGGCGGCGTAGTTCGCCACACTGGTGCCGTTCCCGTCGGCGGCGACCATTTCACAAATGATCTTGCCGTCGGCCTCCGCACGCCCATCCCCGAAGCAGAAAAAATCAAGCGCCGCCACGGCTGGGCCGCGTCTTCTCTCCTTCACGAAGACACTTCCATCGAAATCGCTAGCGTTGGCGACCGTCCCCCGCGCACCATCTTCGCCCGCATGCTTACGGACATCATCGAGCCCCGCGCCATGGAGCTCCTCGCGCTCATTCGCGACGATCTCCAGCGTGCTGGCCTTGACGGGCAAATCCCCGCTGGCTTCATCCTCGCCGGAGGCGGCGCCCGTCTCAACGGACTGATCGATTTAGCCGAACAGTCCTTCCACCTCCCCGTCCGCATCGCGGAGCCCAAAGGTTTGGCTGATCTGCCCGAACAGGTAGCCCAGCCGGAATATGCAACGGTCGTTGGTTTGGTGATGTACGGCGCGAAAACGCGACGCAACGCACCGCAGCGCGCCGGAAATTTTGTATCCAAATTGAAGTCCATGTTCGCTGGTGCCTCGTGACCCCTCCCGAGCGCAGCGCCGCGAATTTGGAGAAGGCTGAGGGACGTATGACCGCAAAAGACACAGGAATTCGTATGAGCTTCAGCGAAGAGCTGCAGCCAGCGAAGATTAAAGTTATCGGTGTGGGCGGCGGCGGATGCAATGCCATCAACCGCATGATCCGCGCCAAAGTCGAGGGCGTCGAGTTCATCACCGCTAACACGGACTTGCAAGCCCTCAAACTTTCGCAAGCGCCAACGAAGCTTCAGCTTGGCGCGAAGCTGACGAAAGGTCTCGGCGCGGGCGCGAATCCGGAAGTCGGCCGCAAAGCCGCTCTCGAAGACACCGACAAAATCATCGAAGCCCTCGAAGGCTCGGACATGATCTTCATCACCTCCGGTCTCGGCGGAGGCACCGGCAGTGGCGCCGCACCCGTGGTAGCTTCGCTTGCCAGTGAACTCGGCGCGTTAAGCGTCGCGGTAGTGACCAAGCCCTTCGCGTTCGAAGGCAAGCGCCGGATGCTCCAAGCCGAACAAGCTCTGCAAGAACTAATCGGCTGCGTCGACACCGTCATCGTGATTCCCAACGAGCGCTTGATGGACACCGTCGAGCGCGGCACAAGCTTCTTCGACGCGTTCCGCATCGCCGACGATATCCTCCGCCAAGCTGTGCAAGGCATCTCCGACATCATCACCGTGCCCGGCATCATCAACCGCGACTTCGCGGACGTAAAAGCCATCATGCACGGTCAAGGCTACGCGGTGATGGGCACCGCCATCGCCACCGGCACAAATCGCGCGATCGATGCCGCCAATCGCGCCATTTCCAGCCCGCTCCTCGAAGACAATTCCATCCAGGGCGCGCAAGGCATCCTCATTAATATTTCCGGCAGCTCCAGCCTAACGCTCCACGAAGTTCACGAAGCCTCCAGCGTCATCCAGAAAGCCGCTCACGAAAATGCCAACATTATCTTCGGCGCGGTCATGGACGACTCCATGAAGGACGCCGTAAAAATCACCGTGATTGCGGCAGGCTTCAAGGAAGCTAACAAAAAGAACGCCGTCCAAAAGCCTTCTTTCCTGCCCAAGACCTGGAAAGCCGGCCGCGAAGTAGAAGAACCTGTCCCGCAGCAGCAAACGCTGCCCAACGTAGTCCACCAAGTCCAACAAAACATCCGCGAAGTCAGCCACGAAGTCCCCGCGGACGACCTGGACGTGCCGACATTCCTCCGCCGCCAAGCCCAAAAAGCCTAGCCGCACACAACTCTTGTGGGGGCGGGGCTTGCGCCGCCCTCTTTCTTTTCGATGTTGTAGGGGCGCGATTCATCGCGCCCTTTTTTTGTCTGCGCGGCAATTAATGAGAAATTACGCGATTATTCAGGCACAGCCTCTATCGCCTCACGCAATACATCAGCCAGCCTTCGTACTTCTCTCTCAAACACCGCAAGATTCCCCGCCACATCCGCCACCACGGAACTTAATCCCGCATGAAACTCCCGCGCTCCAGTCTTCGCGACCGCCTCTCGAATATTCCCCGCGTGCAACCCGCTACCAGGCATCACCGCGATTCGCCTACCCGCGATCCGAACCAGCTCTCCCAGCGCATCCAACGCCTCCGGCGCCGTCCGCTTCCCGCCAGACGTAAGAAGCCTGACAGCGCCAGTCCCGATCACATCCTCAAGCGACCTTTGCAAATCCAAACACTCATCGAACGCGCGATGAAACGTAACCGCAAGCGGCCGCGCGCGCTCAACAAGCTCTTTCGTGCGCTCGACGTCGATCTGCCCGCCCGCATCAAGTAAGCCCAACACAACTCCGTCCATCCCCATTTCCTTGGCCGCATCAACGTCACGCCGCATAGCTTCGAACTCCGCCTCGGTATAAAAAAAATCTCCCCCGCGCGGCCGAACCATCGAGAAAATAGGAAGACTCACTCGTTCACGCACAGCTCTCAACAACTCGTCGCTCGGAGTCGTCCCGCCCACTCGAGAATTGCTGCAAAACTCGATCCGAGACGCCCCGCCGCGCTCCGCAGCCATCGCCGCTTCGACACTCTCCACACTGATTTCGAGAACGCACTGGTTTTTCATTCTCAAAGTCCTGCCACACGCCGCGCGTGCATCAAGCTTCCTTTTGACCAGTTCCAGAACATTCCCACAATGGAGGCGGCGTTCCAACCCCACATAAACAAACGCATCGCAGTCGGACTATACGGACTATTCTTCCAAATCATCAAGGCATCCAGCACAAACCACGCAGCCCCAAAGCCAAGAAACCCAGTGATCACCAAGTCTCCGAAAAAGAGATAAACCAACGCCGTCTCCACGCACAAGAGCCCCGCGATCAGCAATTTCGAACGCACCGCGCCGATCAATGTCGCGGTCGTTCGCCGCCCGCTAAGCCTGTCGGGCTCAATATCCATCACCTCACCAAAAATATGCGAGTGCATCGCAAACATCGCCCCAAACACAAAAGTTTGCCACGGAAGCTGCGCCGCGCCGTTCAGCCAACTGCTAAGCACAAACACCAGCAAGTAGCTTGCTTGAATGAAGACGTCGAACGGAGGATGGCTCTTCCATCCAAAACGCGGCGCATTGTAAAGCGCAACCGCCAGCAACAGCACAGCAAACCAGGCAAAAATCTGCGGCCCAACAAGCACAAAGAAAACAATCAGAAAAGGAATCTGCACGGCCGCGATTTTCCATCGCAAAGCAGCCAGCTGCTCCGTAGCGCCCAACGAGCCGAAAAGAAAAGTCCCCTTACGCGGGTTCAACCGGTCGGCTTCGGCATCCACGATGTCATTCACGCCATACAAAAGAAATCCCAGCGGAAACAACACGTAGAAAAGTCCCAGCCACAGCGTCCGCGAGTGCAAAAAATCCACGTGTCCCAACGGCATCAGGTAAAACAAAGCCGTCGTGCTCCAAAGCCCCGGCCTCGAGACTTGCAAAAGGAAAACCAGCTCGGAGGTCTGCGCACGCTTCGCCGCCGACTCCGTGAGTTTCGCGCTCAAAGCTGGCAAGCTGGGTCCCAGAGTCGCTGCTCCTAGTCTCAAATAATAATTAAAGCCGGAAAACCATTTGGTGAAATCCCCTATCAGAAGACTATAGAAAGCGGATTCTTCACAGCCTGGCTTCCGTTTGCAGCGACCAAACGGATACGTGACCGCGCATGCGATGATACCCAGCAACCCCGTCTGAACGCTGCTGCGACCTTTTGAGCTGGCAGGGACTTATCAGACGTTGACAGCAACACCGCTTTTCACGTTTATGGGTAGGAATGCGTGGACCTACAATGGCCCAACCAAGATGAAACGGATCTCAGGACTCCGTCCGGCCACCGCCAGAATCGCCTGGGTGGTCCTCCTCGCGTCAGCGCACTTGTCCGCCCAGCAAACCACTGAAACTGCGCCGGGGCTCGGGGCCGGCAAAATCGTAGTCGAGGCGAATTCTGTCCTGATCCCGGTGGTGGTCCGAGATTCGCAAGGCCACCCGGTTGGCAACTTAAAAAAGGAAGACTTCCAGATTTTCGATAAGAACAAACCACAAGTTATCTCAGGGTTTAGCATTCAAAGGCGAGCAGGGCTTGAGAATAGTCGACCGAGCGCTGAACCGGGGCCGGCCAATTCCGGTTCCGGCGAATCATCTCCTAGGAGTCCACAATCACCCGCAAAAACCCCCGAACGTTTCATCGTGTTCTTGTTCGACGATCTGCACCTGGATACCGGCGATTTGGCGCAGATTCAAAAGGTAGCAACGAAGATAATCGCCGAGGCGCTGAATGATTCGGACTTGGCCGCGGTAGTTTCCACATCGGGGGCCAACAGCGGTCTAACACGCGATCGTGCGAAGTTGCAGGACGCGATCTCGAAGCTAAGAGTGCAGATTCTCTATCGCAATAATGAGCACGGATGTCCGCGTGTCGATTACTACCAGGCCGTTCGGATTGTGGACTTCCACGATTTTAGGGCGCTTGATGACGCTACTGAGGCTGCACAGGCCTGCTGTGAGTGTTCAAAGGACCTTGCCGAGAGATATGCGCAAGAAGCTGCCCAACGTGTTGCGCGGCTTGGTGATTTGGACGTTAGTATGACGCTCGGCCCCATCAGAGAACTCATCCGTGTAATGAGCTCTCTGCCAGGCCAACGCACGCTCATCCTGATCTCGCCTGGCTTCATGGCCATTAATGCGCTGGCGATAGCACATGCTTCGGAGATTCTGGACCTCGCTGCACGGGCCAACGTTACCGTTAGCGCGTTGGATGCGCGCGGGTTGTATACCACAATGGGCGATGCTGGTGATGACAGGACGGGTTCTACTCGGTCGGAGCAAAATAAAATCAAATATCGCAGCGAAAGCATGGTGCTCGACGAAGCAGTTATGGCGGAACTCGCTGACGGAACCGGCGGGACTTTCTTTCATAACAGCAATGACTTGGAAAGCGGATTTCGAGCCCTGACGGAAGTGCCAGAATTTGTATATCTGCTTGAGATGTCGCTCCAGAACGTGAAGCATGACGGTGCCTATCACCCTTTGAAAGTCAAATTGGGCCTGGAAGGCTTGAAGCTGCAGGCACGCCGGGGTTACTTTGCGCCGAGCAAAGAGAAAAAATAGAGGTCAACGGTGGTCGATGTTTCGCTGCTTCCTGTAACGACTCCCGACAAACACCGAATCTTGTGACTCCTGCAATCCCCGAAGTAACTCCGGTAGGTGTCCCGTAACGCAGCTGAGTCCAGCTAAAAACACTAGCACTATCTATCTTTCAATGGCTGTGCCATGCTGCCGCGTGGCAAAATCAAAACTTCTACCCAAAGTGCTTGCAACTAGCCCGAAAAGCTTAGTCTGCCCGTTCTGCAAGGCAAAACCCAGCCGCGATTGCGCAACAAGTTCGGCAGGATTTTCGATTATTCATGTCGCAAGAATCAAAGCGGCTGCCTCCATGGACAACAGACGGAAACGCGTGGCGGACAAGCGGGCCCAGACAAAATCCGCAAAGAGCACCTGAACCACTCCTCTTGCAGTCACGCCACATCCTTGACAGCTCCGCTGCGCCGCGGCCACTCCTCGCCACTTTGACGCCGTCGCAGGAAATCCGCCCACGATCCTCCAGGCCACCAGTTGCTCTACACAACGCTTGTGATACCCTCTTGCGCCAGGAAGTCTTAGTCTCTTATTTTTTATTTTCGTTGATTGCGTGCTGCTACTTTTTGTAAAAAAGGAGACCTCCAATGAAGTTCCATCCCAGAAGCCTGGCCTTTTCGGCTGTCATTCTCAGCGCAGCGCTAGCTGCCTGCCAGGAGCCCTACCATCAAAAAGAAGAACAATATTATTTGATTTCTGCGAATATCGGCTTGCCCTACTGGCAAGAAGCCGAAGCGGGTTTGCGCGACGCCGCCACCGGCATGGGCGTCAAGGCGGAAATGGACGGCCCCGCCACTCTCTCTCCACAGGAGGAGCTCGACTCTTTTAACAAAGCCGTGGCTCTGCATCCCGCAGGCATTCTGATTTCCGTGATGAATCAACAGCTTCTCAAGCCCGCGATCGACAGCGCCGTGTTGCAAGGCATCCCCGTCATTTGCATCGACGCCGACGCACCCGATTCCCGCCGCATTCTTTTCGTCGGAACCGATAATTTCCGCGCCGGCCAGGAAAGCGGCAAGCGTATGGCAGACCTTCTTAAGGGACAGGGTCAGGTCGTTATCATCACAATTCCCGGCCAGTCTAATCTTGACGAGCGCGTGCGCGGCGTCACCGAAGCTTTCAAGAAATACCCTGGCATTAAGATTTCTCAGACCATTGACGACAAAGGGGATCCCCGCAACGCCAATGACGGCGTCTCTGCGCTCCTCGCCAAAAAGGAAAAGGTGGATGGTGTTATCTGTCTCGAGGCTTCCGGCGGGTCGGGAGTTGCGGAAGCTCTGCACCGCGTGGATATGACCGGCAAAATCGCCGTCGTCGCGTTCGACAAAGATCCGGAGACGCTCGACGCCATCGAAAAGGGCTGGATTAGCGCCACCATCGTGCAAAAGCCCTACATCATGGCCTACTACGGTCTGAAGTTTGCCGACGATCTCCACCACAACGCCGTCCACGAATTCAAAGATTGGCGCACCGCCCCAGTAGCTCCGCTGCCAGCATGGGTCGACACCGGCACCGCCACGGTCGACAAAAACAACTTAGCCGCGTTCCGCGAAGCCCTAGCCGCCCATCCGAAGCCCCTCTAAAAATTCTAACCGGCGTTGCAACCACGAAACCGCCGCGAACTCCGTCGTAGGGGCACGGCATGCCGTGCCCTCTTCGCTACTTGGGCGTACTGAGAAACGCAAACTTTTAAGTTCCGCATGGTATTGCAATGCAACGATTCGGAGTGCGGCAGCTCTGCTGCCGCTTTCCCGGCCTTCACACGACTCTCTACTCGGCGATGCCGACTAGGCTGTCTTGCAAATGCTCTAGAGATTTTGTGAGCCCGTCTAGATCTAAACCCACCCGAGCGAAGCAAACGCCGTAATCGAAGCGCATCCTAGCGCCACACCCAAAACCATCCCCGCCAGCACGTCACTCAGGAAATGCATTCCTAGGACAATCCGTGACACCGCAATGCTGATGGCCAGAAAGAAAAGCGGCCCCTCCAGCGAAGGATAAAAGTAACTCACCACAAGCGCCACTGAGGATGCGGTCATGGTATGTCCGGATGGAAACGAGAACCGGTCTGGAGGCAAAACCTTCGACCAGCAGTGTGGTTCCAATTGGCAAGGCCGAGGCCGCTGGCTCAGTTTTTTCAAAGCTTTGAAAACGAGAATCCCAATCCCCGCGGCGGTTCCCGCTGCCCCAATCGCAATAAACCTCTGAGGGCCGCCTGCGATCAGCAGCAGGATGCCCAACCCATACCACAGCCACCCGTCGCCCATCCGCGTGGCAAGAATCATCCACAAGCGCACCCACCGCGGGGCTCGCCAGCGGTTCATTCGCCGCATCAGGCGATGATCCCGTCGTTCGATGTATCCCCAAACAGTGCGTGTGACTGCCATGGTTTTTATCCCATACTTCCTAAAGCCCTGTAGGTGCGGGCTTGCTTGCTCTGAGCCTCGAAGGGTTTACCCTGTAAGGGCCCCGCCCAGCCTCTAGCTCCAGTTAGCCTCGAAGCTGGCATCCACGTCCCAAAACATCCGTTGGCGTTTTTCTCCGCGTTCCAGTGCTGCCGCCCACTTCTGACAAAACCGAATCTCGTTCAGCCAGTGGCCCGCCGTAACCATGGGAACCAACGGCGCAAGCGGCATAAGTGCCAGAGTCCACGGCTTTTCCGTCCACAATGCCCACACGATGCGGAAGACATCTGCAGTCAACTTGGCATAGCTACCATGGTCACCATGAACCTGCCCTCGTCCCGCGCGCAGCCCGGCGAAGAATTCCTCGGTCGTTCGCGCGCCGGGAACCTCTGTGTAAGTCCGCCCAATACCCGCCATCGTGTGCGAATCGCTCCCTCCGATGGGGATCTTGCCCGTGCGCGATGCCAGCCGGGTAGCGCTCTCGTTGGCTCTGGGCCACATCTCGCCGTTGCGCGATTCAAATGCCGGTACGTAGGAGGAGAACCAGCAGTAATCTTCATCGAGGCGTCGTCCCGTGAGCCCGGAGAAAACATGATTGGCGCTGAAGAACAGCTTTTTCTCGGTTAGGTACATCATCAACGAAATGAAGTCTTTACGCCGGCGCTGGATCTCCACATGGTCGCGTTCCGTGATCCCGTAAACTCCCAAATGCATCTGCGTTCCGCCCGGCATCTGCACCGTCGCCTCTTCGCTTAGGAAGAAATCCGGGTACTTCCGTAGCACTTCCGCGGAATCGATGGAGTCGTGGTCGGTTAGGGTCACCATGGACATGCCCAGTTCCTTCACCCGGGAGTAAACCTCCTCGGGCTGGTTGTAGGACTCGCGGCAGAATCGGTTGAAAAAGGGAGTGTCACACATGCCTGATGCGATGGAGTGAACGTGTAGGTCGCAGCGCATGAAACTATTGTCAACAGACGATATGAACAGGCCATGAAGAGGTCGCTAAATGTAGGTGAATGTGTCCATGGAACTTATTGAACACATTGGACTTCCAACGTTATCCACATGGCATGGAGCATGCTCTTGTTTCAGATCTGAAATCGCGTGGCAGAATCTCCGCCATGAAGAAAATCCTCGTTGTCTTCCACGACGCCGGCGGCGGACATCGCAACGCCGCCATTGCTCTTCAGACGATTGCAGCCCAGCAGGGCAGAGATTGGCAAGTTGAGCTGGTGCAATTCCAGGATTTGACCGATCGTCTCGACGTCCTTCGTAAACTGACGGGCATCCGCATCCAGCAGCAATATAACATCATGCTGCAGAATGGTTGGACCCTTGGCAGCAAGTATCTCTTGCAGGTGCTTCAACTTACGATCCGGCTCTTACACGGTCCGATGGTTCGCCTGCTCGAGGGTTTTTGGCGTGAACACCCAGCGGATCTTCTGGTCTCGGTCATACCGCACTTCAATCGCGAGATCAGCGAAAGCTGGAAAGCCATTTATCCGGGGCGGCCGTTCGTGACACTGATCACCGACTTGGCTGATTATCCTCCCCGCTTCTGGATCGAGCCAATCAAGGAGCAATACGTCATTGCCGGAACGGAGCGCGCCGTCGAGCAAGCGCGGGCCTCTGGTCACGACAACTCCCATATTTTTCAAGCATCTGGAATGATCCTGCGTCCTGATTTCTACCTGAAAGATGATGTCGATCCGCTTACCCTTCGCAAAGAGATGGGCTTGCAACCGGATCTGCCAACTGCCATCGTCCTCTTCGGCGGACACGGTTCCAAAGTGATGTTATCTATAGCCGAACGATTGAATACCGCGGGCGTGCCCCTCCAGCTGATCCTGATTTGCGGACGCAATGACGAACTGGCAGCCAAGTTCCGCGCTCGAAAATGGAACATGCCCGTGCATGTTGTTGGTTTTACAAAGAAAGTTCACAAACTCATGCGTGCGGCCGATTTCTTGATCGGCAAGCCAGGCCCAGGCAGCATCGCGGAAGCGATGGTGCGCAAGCTTCCAGTGCTCATCGAACGCAACGCCTGGACTCTACCGCAGGAACGCTATAACGCAGAATGGGTTACAGAAAAGCGCGTCGGAATCGTCCTGCACTCTTTCAAGGAAATTGTGGAAGGTGTCCGCCAGATACTAGAACCGGCGAGGCTTGCGGAATTTCGCAAAAATGTCGGTGCACTCAACAACCGCGCTATCTTTGAGATTCCGGAGATGTTAGCTCAGCTTTTGGGCGAATCGGCTGAGACCGCCGAGCTGCCTGCCGATCAGGCCGTCCACACTCAAGTCTCCGTCTAGCTAGCCGCCGCTGGCGTTGCGTTCTGGGCTCTTTCGTTCCGTCCGGGATGCTCAAAACGCGGGCCGGCATCGCGGTTTTCTACGGGGCGCTTGAAACGCGGCTTGGCGCACGTCGTCGCCCAGCGCCTTGCGGCATACTTCGGCATTTCACACATCTTCACGCAGCTCCGGTGCGCGCTGGACTCCGCGCAGTGGCAATAGCAAGTGCCGACCTCGGCAGTTCGCAATTCCCCGGGAGTATCCGCCGATAGAACTAACGATCCTGCAAGAAAGCTCATGAGAAGTGAGGCAGCTACGACCCACAAGTTCCGCCGAGTGGGGTGTTTCCTGAGAAGAATGCGCATGAAGGGATATTGCGAGCATTCCGCCCGAAAACCGATAGCGCCACAAGCCCGAAGATTTTGTTACCAGGGTCCTGGAACTGGGTGGCAAGAGCCAAGGTCCGAGATGAAAAAGGTAGGGTTCCCGAATCAGTTTTGGCGAGTTCCAAAGTGGGTCGAAGGGACGGATTCGGGGCGGTATGCGGAATCGCCGCAGCCTGCCAAGTATTTGTTAATGAATGACTTGATAGAAACTCAGAGCCCCGGCGGGATTGGCGCAGCCCGTGCATTAGAGAGGTGCATGAGTGCGTTTCACATGACGAGTTGAGAAGAGAGGCGAGCGAGGGGGAAGGGGCTTGCTCGCCACTTTTCGCAATTCGTTCCCACCTGCCTCTGAGAGGGAAGCTAGGATGGATGACCCCACGCGTCGGTGTGAAAACGACACTGACAACGAAACGCACTCTCCGAGGCCCCCGATCCCAAGCGGGGGCCTCATTTTTTCCGTTCAGTCCGCGGCGTCACCTTTCCGGCTCGACGTCTCGAATATACTCGAAGGGGATGACCCAGGCACCATCGTTGTACTTCCCGCCGAGGCGATCATACCGCTCCGGTTGACTAGTTGAGATAATCTTCAGGACTACATCCTGACGTTTTTCTGATATCAACAAAAGCCTGGCGATGATGACTTCGCCCTCCGTTGAGGAGAGGCGGACTAGGCCTCTCTCAAGTTTTCGCAGTCTTTCCGCGATTTCCGAATTCATAAGATATTAGAAATAAACAGGCTTGCTCACTTAATGAGATAGCTCTCGCCCACTCTGAATCTTAGTTATTAAATTCCGGCTGAGCGCCTGTCTCGGTGACTTTGCGCGCGACCGCGATGGTCGCCTGCCCGAGCACATGGGCGATCTGCGTGTCGCGCAGCCGAGAAGCGTCGTACTCAAACGACAGGTGCTTCTTGCTCTCATCGAAGCGGAAGCGGCGCAGGCCGTAAGTGTTTGAAAATTCGCCGAGAAGTCGCAGTTGGTTCTGGGTCAGCGGAGATTGCAGTTCGTAAGTGATTTCCACGAGTGTCATGCTCGGCATTATACCAGCCCGTGCAAGGATTTCTGCCGTGTAGCCGCTTGCCGGCCTGAATCATTCAAGAACTTCAAATCATCTTATATAGTTATGCCTGAACAACTTCCTATGCCCGACCCTCAGAATACGCGTCTGCCGATTCCAGCTTCCGCGCCACGCGTGAAAGACCCCGTCTGCGGAATGATGGTTGATCCGCAGAAATCCGCCGGCAAAGTCTTGCACGCCGATGAGACCTACTATTTCTGTTCGAAGCGCTGTGCGGAAAGATTTGAAAAAGAGCCTGAGAAGTTCCTGGAGGCGCCCGGTGCCTCCGGGATGGAGCCTGCTTCGCACGCCAGGACGAGCCACCAGCTAGCACACGCTTCTCCCTCTTCCGAGGCGATATCGCCCGCCAAAAAAGACGCGCGTTATACCTGCCCGATGCACCCGGAAATCGTCCAGATTGATCCTGGAAACTGTCCCATTTGCGGCATGGCTCTCGAACCGGTGGACGCCTTTGCCGAGGTAGAAGCCGACCCCGAATACGATTCGATGTTGCGCCGGTTTTGGGTAAGCGCCGCGCTTTCGCTGCCGGTCCTGCTGCTCGCTATGTTTGGCGATGCACTCAAACTCCCGATTTCTTCCAGCGCACGTAATTGGATCGAATTCGTTCTTGTGACGCCGGTCGTTCTCTGGGGCGGCTGGCCCTTTTTCCATCGCTTCTGGACCTCCATAGTAAATCGCAGCCCCAATATGTTTACGCTGATTGGGTTGGGCACAGGCGCTGCGTATCTGGAAAGTGTCGTTGCAACGCTCCTTCCGCAAATTTTCCCCATTTCGTTTCGCGACATGCACGGCGCCGTCGCCACTTACTTTGAAGCCGCGGCTGTCATCACCACACTAGTTTTGCTCGGCCAGGTGCTTGAGCTGCGCGCACGCCAGCAAACGAGCAGCGCAATTCGCTCTCTGCTGAATCTGGCGCCGAAGCAAGCACACTTGCTGGCGGCTGATGGAGCGGAAAACGATGTCGCGCTTGACGGCGTAAGAGCTGGGGACCGCCTACGCGTGCGCCCAGGAGAAAGTGTCCCAGTCGACGGAGTAATCCTCGATGGAGCGAGCGCCGTCGACGAATCCATGGTGACGGGCGAGCCAATGCCCGTCGAAAAATCCCCCGGCGATAAAGTCACCGGCGGCACGCTTAACACCAGCGGAAGTTTTGTGATGCAAGCCGAACGCGTCGGCAACGAAACATTCCTCGCGCAAATCGTCAAACTCGTCAGCGAAGCGCAGCGCAGTCGCGCGCCAATGCAGCGCCTTGCCGACACGGTGGCCGGCTATTTTGTACCCGCGGTAATCGTCGCCGCTTTGCTGACCTTCGCAGGCTGGGCGCTCTTCGGTCCCGAGCCGCGTTTCGCTCACGCTCTTATCGCAGCCGTAGCAGTCTTGATCATCGCGTGCCCCTGCGCGCTCGGCCTTGCAACACCCATGTCCATCATGGTCGCGGTGGGCCGTGGCGCCCACGCTGGCGTCCTCGTTCGAAACGCCGAAGCCCTCGAAACACTCGCCAAAGTCGACACCCTCGTCGTCGACAAAACCGGGACTCTCACGATCGGACATCCCGTGGTCGCTTCGGTAGGTGTTATCGAAAGCGGTGGCCTCAGCAAGGACGACTTGCTGCGGCTCGCCGCAAGTGTTGAGCAAGCAAGTGAACATCCGTTGGCTCGCGCAATCGTGGAGAGTGCGCAAGAAAAAGGTCTGCAGCTCGCGCCGGTGACAGAATTTGTTGCGACGCCAGGCGGCGGCGCGGAAGGAAACGCCCTGGGCAAAATCGTCTGGGTGGGCAGTTCGAAATTCTTACTGGAAAAAGGTGTTAATGCCGGCACGGGCCAGAAGCGCATTAGCCTGGGTTTCGGAGCGGATTGGCCCAAAGAGTCCACTCATGTTTTGGTGGCCGTAAATCGAGAGATAATCGGGGCTATCGCTTTATTGGACATGGTGAAGCCCACTACACCAGAAGCAATTCGAGCGTTGCAGGACGATAGCGTGCGCATTGTCATGCTGACCGGTGATCTGAAGGCAGCGGCGGAATCCATAGCAAGGCAACTCGGCATCGACGACGTCAGAGCAGAGGTCTTGCCCCAACAAAAGGCCGAAGTCATCCAACAACTTCGCAAGGAAGGGCGAATCGTCGCCATGGCCGGCGACGGCGTCAACGATGCCCCTGCGCTCGCTTCAGCGAATGTCGGCATCGCCATGGGCACCGGCACCGATGTCGCTATCGAGAACGCCGGAATCACGCTTGTGAAAGGCGATCTGCGTGGCATCGTGCGCGCCCGCAAACTCAGCCGCGCCGCGATCGGCAACATCAAACAAAATCTAGCGTTTGCTTTTCTCTACAATGCGCTCGGTATTCCGATCGCCGCCGGCGTTTTCTACCCGATCTTCGGCTGGCTTCTCAGCCCCATGCTCGCCAGCGCTGCCATGAGCTTCAGTTCCGTCTCCGTAATCGCGAATGCACTTCGCCTGCGCAAAGCGCCACTCTGAAGTAGGCTGCAGACGGCAACACGAAAGCCTGTAGGGGCGGGCTTGCCCCCGCCCTTCCGCCAACCACTATTAACTCTGTCCGAGAATCGAATCGAAGTACGCCAGCATTTCCGGCGAATCCCATTCCTGGAAGCCAATGATCTTGCGCGCAATTTTGCCATTGCGATCGATAATGTACGTTTCCGGAACCATACTCGTGCCGTACGATTGCGCAATTGGCGAATGCTGATCTTTCGTGGCGGGGTCGCGGTAGGTCGGAAAAATCACTCCGTGCTCTTTGAGAAATTGTTCGTAGACGGCAGCATCCTCGTCGGCGGCGACGCCGAGAACAACGCCGTTGCGCGAAGCGATGTACTTCTGTAAACGGTTCAGCGCGGGAGTTTCTTCGATGCACGGCGGGCACCAGGTGCCCCAAAAATTCAGCACCACGACCTTGCCGTGGAAATCGGAAAGGTGAGCCGGCTTGCCATTGAGCTGCATGGGAAAGTCTTCGGCGCGCTTACCCGCGATGGAAGCTTCGCCATGCCGGTAACTTGGCAGCGCAAAAACGACAATTATCCCGAGGAAAGCTGCCAGGCCTCCCCAAGCCAGTATCTTCGGCCCAATTCTCATCGAATGCTATACTAGCCTATCCGCCTGGGATCGAAAACTGGTCCTTGTCCCCTGACTTTACCGTGACCAACGAATCGCCTAATTCGAGCACGCCGCAGATTTCTGTGACACCATCGATCAGCGCGATCGTGCCGGCGCGAAATGAAGAGGAAGTCATTGCAGCTTGCATCGAGTCGCTGGCTGCGCAGCCGGAAATCGGCGAAATCCTTGTGGTAAATGATCAATCCACCGACAAAACGGCAGAAATTGTTCGTGGTTTGACAGCCAAAGTTCCTGGCCTTCGTCTGCTGGAAACTCGTGAAGTTCCGTCCGGCTGGGTTGGAAAGAATAATGCAGTTTTCCTCGGCGCGAAAGAAGCCAAGAGCCCGTGGCTGCTTTTCACCGACGCTGATGCCGAATTGCTGCCCGGCGCGGCTGCGCGAGCGTTGCAAATCGCGCAAGAAAAAAGCGCCGCGCTAGTCTCTTTTTCGCCCGAGCAAATCACGCAAACGTGGTACGAGAAGGCGCTCATTCCGTTTGTCTACAGCCGCTTAGCAAAACATTTTTCCTATGAAACTGTGAACGATCCCGCTTCGCCCGTCGCAGCCGCCAATGGCCAATTCCTGATGATTCAGCGCGACGCTTACGATTCCATCGGCGGTCATGCGAGCGTCGTATCGGAAATTCTCGAAGATGTCGCTCTTGCCAAACGCGCAAAAGCTGTCGGCTATCGCATTCAGTTTGGTTCAGGGCAGGGAATCGTCCGTGTACGCATGTACCGCTCTTTCCACGCAATGTGGGAAGGCTGGAAGAAAAATCTTTTTCTGCTCGTCGGCGGAACTCCCAGCGCGGTCTTTCGCGAATTGGAGTCCACAATCCCATGGATTCCTCTCGCCCTCATTCTTCTCGGATTAAAAATTCCCATCGCCACGCTTCTGGGAGTTTTGTTCCTGCTGATGCGCCAAATGACCTACGGTCTGGAGATTGCTCGTAACCAATACCCCTTTAAATTCATCATTTATTATGTGCCAGCGGTGCTCTTGTACGCGGGTGTGCTCTGGGCTTCGTATCGAGGCTACGCAAAAGGCAAGGTCGAATGGAAAGGACGGGAAGTTCCCGTAACTCTTCCCGGCGCGCCCAGGTAAAAAACAATCGCAATGGTCCTGCTCACGCGCAAAATCGAGTTCGCTGCCTCGCATCTCTACAACAATCCGGATTTCTCGCCGGAAGAAAATCGCCGCGTCTTCGGCAAATGCAATAATCCGCATGGACACGGCCACAACTACACGTTGGAAGTCACCGTTGCGGGTGAGCCCGACCCTATCACCGGAATGGTTTTAGATCTGAAAGATTTGAAAGAAATTCTCGAACGTGAAGTGATGCAACGCATGGACCACCGCTTTCTAAATTTCGAAGTTCCTGAGCTCGCCGGCCAGATTCCCACATGCGAGAACATCGCGCGCGTGATCTGGCAACTTCTCGATCCAAAGATCAAGCAAGGAAAATTGCACCGAGTGCGGCTCTACGAAACGCCAGATCTTTTTGCCGATTGCTATCGCAACGGATCAGAAGGGACTAAAGCCTGATGGCTCCCGGCGCGCAAAACAGCGCGGTGAAAACCGAACTGGGACGGCGCTACCACTTCGCGGCGTCGCACCGGCTACACAACCCCGCGCTCAGCGAGGAAGAGAACTGCCGCATCTACGGAAAATGTAACAATCCCTATGGCCACGGTCACAACTACACTTTGGAAGTTCTTGTTTCGGGGAAAGTCGATCCCGCCACCGGAATGATCGCAAATCTTGCAGACCTCGATGGCTTCGTTGAGCGCGAAGTCCTTGAGCCCTTCGACCACAAGTCGCTCAACGAGGATGTCGCGGCGTTTCGCGCCACGATTCCCACGACGGAGAATTTGTGCATCGAGATTTTCCGCCGCCTGAAACCGTTTTCCAAAGCGAAACTCGAGCGCGTGCGCGTGCAGGAGACGTCGAACAACAGTTTTGAGTACGCGGGAGACAATCCAGAAGGATTCGAGGGGTAACATTGATGGCTAAACCGACGGAAGAAATCATTTTGAACGAAGAGAAGCCGCTGGACGCGAAGAGGATTGCCTGCCACGTCCGCGAAATCATCAAACTGGTTGGCGAAGACCCGAATCGCGAAGGGCTCCGCAAGACGCCTGAACGCTACGAAAAGGCGTTGAAGTTCCTGACCAGCGGCTATTTGCAGAACGCGGAAAATATTCTGAACGGAGCGACATTCAGCGTTGCGTACGACGAAATGGTGGTGGTGAAGGACATAGAGTTCTTCAGCCTCTGCGAACACCACTTGCTGCCCTTTTTCGGCAAGTGCCACGTTGCGTATCTGCCCAACAAACGCGTCATCGGCTTAAGTAAAGTCGCTCGGCTCGTTAATATGTTTGCACGCCGCCTCCAAATCCAGGAGCGCCTCACAAGCCAGATCGCTGCCGCTATTCAGGACAAAATCAGCCCTGAGGGCGTCGGCGTAATCATCGAAGCGCGCCACCTCTGCATGCAAATGCGCGGCGTCGAAAAACAGCACGGCCAGGCCGTCACCAGCGCCATGCTCGGCGGCTTCCGCCACAACAAGCAGACGCGCGACGAATTTCTATCCCTCGTACGCACAAAAAACTCTTGAAAAAATAAAGGGACGGACAATCTCGTCCGTCCCAATTGAGTCAGTTTTTTAGTGAATGTCGAGAGGTGAGTGCCCTAGCCTTCCTCTACTTCTTGGCGATTTCGATCGACGCCACCGTGTTTTCCCAGGACATGCTCATCGTGCAGCCGCTACCCGTCTTAGTAAACGCGATCTTGAAATCTTCCACAGGACTCGGCAGCTTCCCGGCCTTCATGTCCACCCGCAAAAGGTCCGACGCCGCTCCAGGGTAGGGAACTCCCCACTCTCCCGTTTTTTTGCTGACGATCAGCGTCCACTTATTCTCTTCGGGCACCGTGAAAATCGTGTAGTCGCCCGCTGGCACATCCTTGCCGCCAACTTTCAAATCTACCGGTGTCACGAACGTGGTCGCCTCGTTTGCTCCCGCTCGCCACTCTTGTCCGTAAGGGACCAGGCCTCCAAAAATCTTGCGACCCTTCATCTTTGGACTCGAATAATCCACCGTAAGCGTTTTGCCCCCACCCAAGTCGCAACTCGCCGTTGCCGGCGGACTCGGACGCTTGCTCTTGTCTGACTGACTGGATGCCTGCGTTACCAAAAATCCCAAGCTAAGACAAAGTCCAGCAACTATCGCAATTCGCTTTTGCATATCCCATTCCCTCCCAAAGTACTTCTACCCTCACACAGAGCATTCAACCCAATTTGCGCGCTCAACGCAACTCATATGTGCTGGTTGCCGTCGTTAGGAATGCCTCCGATCTGACCGCAAAAGTGTCTTCATTACTCCCTACCCACTATTCACTACTTACTCCACTCCCCGTCCACGAAATTTTCCGCCCTCCAAACATGTTTACATTCCTTTACACTCAAAACATATCTGTGTTAGCCTGAGTGAGTCGAAGAGAAGAGGAAAAATTCAAGGGACGACGGAGAAGGGCACTTGAGCACAGCCAAAGCGGTGTTGATCGAGCAATTCCGGCGGGAAGTTAAAGATACTGGCTCACCGGAAGTCCAGATAGCACTTTTGAGCGAGCGGATCAGCTACCTGACGACGCACCTCAAGTCCCACGTAAAAGACCATGCATCACGGCGCGGCTTGATCATGATGGTCAATAAGCGCCGCCGTTTGCTGGACTATTTGAACCGTCGCGACCCGGATCGGTACCGCGAGATTGTTGAACGTCTTAGCCTGCGCAAGTAACTGCTCTACAATTAACAGTTTCAACGGGCAGAAGCCTCTGCGCTTTCACGCAATGACATCTTCCACACGAAGCATGTCTGTCAGCCTAATGTTCGGTTCGGCTGGCAGTGAATTTAGCAGGCGACCAGCTGCAGTTTTGCCGGTTTTTCTCGTGGTGTAATCCGGATCGAGTTACTGTCTCCTATCGTAGTTCTCGCCTCTTTTCTTCTCTGGGTTGTCCAGGCCAGGCTTACGCCGACCTACTCGAAGCAGGGATTTGTTTTGGGCCGCGCAAAGCGGCTAAGTGCTCCTGCACGGTCGTCGCTCCTGTGGACATTCTGAAAATGCTCCGTATGAAGCGGGGCCAAAGGAAATGATCGCTTATGTCTGAAAATAATCACACACCAGCACCACATCAGGTTTCTGTTGAAATCGGGGGACGCTCCCTCATTCTCGAAACTGGAAAAATTGCCAAGCAAGCGAACGGCGCAATCACCGCTCGTTACGGTGACACCGTCGTGCTCACTACGGCTTGCATGTCGTCCGCGGCCAACGACCGCGATTTTCTTCCGTTAACTGTCGACTATCGCGAAAACACGTATTCCGCCGGAAAAATTCCCGGTGGCTTCTTCAAGCGCGAAGGACGTCCTTCGGAAAAGGAAATTCTCACTTCTCGTTTGATTGACCGCCCCATGCGCCCGCTTTTTCCGGAGTCTTGGCGCAACGAAACACAAATCGTCGCGATGGTGCTTTCCGCGGACAGCGACAATGACCCTGACGTCATCGCCGTTACCTCCGCTTCCGCCGCTTGCTACTGTTCCGATCTGCCGTTTGAGAAGCCTATTGCTTGCGTTCGCGTTGGCTTGTTGGATGGCCAGCTGGTTGCCAACCCGACTGTCGCGCAACAGAAGAAGAGCTTGCTGAACATCGTTGTCGCGGGCACCGAAGAAGCCATCGTCATGGTGGAATCCGGCGCGCTCGAAGTTTCCGAAGAGACCGTCGTGGATGCCCTCGAATTCGGCCACGCGCAAGTAAAGAAAATCGTCGCCGCCATCAAGGAGCTACACGCGCAACTCAAGCCGGTAAAAGTTGTCGCCAAGCCGGTTCCATTCGATGAATCCATCTACAAGGATCTCGAGAAAAAGTACGGCGCGAAGTTTCACGACGCCCTCAATACCGAAAAGCATCCAAAGAAAGAGAGCTATCACCTCGTTGACGCCCTCAAGGAAGAGATCATCAAGGCTATTCCCGAAGAGCCCAAGAAGGAGATGGACGAAAAGCGCACCCTCACCAAGCGCGCCATCGAACGCCTTCGCGAAAATATCTTCCGCGATGACGTTCTAAATGCGCGTCGCCGTCCTGATGGACGCGCCTTCGACCAGATTCGCCATATTTCTTGCGAAGTCGGCCTGCTTCCCCGTGTGCACGGCTCGGCACTCTTCACCCGCGGCGAAACCCAGGCTCTCGCTACTTTGACGCTCGGCACCAAGGAAGACATGCAGCGGCTCGACCTGCTCTTCGAGCACGATCAATTCAATCGCTTCATGCTGCACTACAACTTCCCGCCGTTCAGCGTTGGCGAAGTGAAATTCCTTCGTGGACCAGGCCGCCGAGAAATCGGCCACGGCGCTCTCGCGCAGCGCGCCCTCGTCAACCTGCTTCCACCCGAAGCGGACTTCCCGTACGCCATGCGCCTAGTTTCAGACATTCTCGAATCCAACGGTTCGTCTTCGATGGCCACCGTTTGCGGCGGCTCGCTGGCTCTTATGGATGCCGGCGTTCCTCTAAAGGCTCCTTGCGCCGGTATCGCCATGGGCTTGGTTGTTGGCGATGACAAAAAGTATTCGATCCTCACCGACATCGCCGGCGCCGAAGACCACTACGGCGACATGGACTTCAAAGTCGCTGGCACGCGTGCAGGTATCACCGCCCTCCAAATGGACATCAAGGTCCTCGGCATAAGCATCGGCATGATGCGCGAAGCCTTGGCCCAGGCGAAGAAAGCTCGCCTGCAAATCCTTGACACGATGGAGAAGACGCTCAGCGAAGGACGCACGGAAATTTCCGCTTACGCTCCGCGCCTCTTCAAGCTGAAGATCCCTCAGGACAAGATCCGCGACCTCATCGGGCCGGGCGGCAAGAAGATCAAGTCCATCATAGAAGCCACTGGCGTCAAAATTGACGTGCTCGAAGACGGCACGGTCCATATCTTCTCCACTAGCGGCGCCGGCGGCGATGCGGCTCTGCAAATGGTTCGCGACGTCACCGCTTCCGCCGAAATCGGCAAGACCTATCTTGGCAAAGTCGTTCGCCTGGCGGAGTTCGGCGCTTTCGTCGAACTTTTCCCCGGGACCGACGGCCTCTTGCACATCAGCGAAATCTCCGAACATCGCATCCGCGACGTTCGCGACGAACTGAAACTCGGCGACCA
>Ga0265349_1000009_pt1 | contig 22702 bp, 20 predicted proteins | sample NSE1metagenome_FD_189092 | JGI IMG/M metagenome (GOLD analysis project Ga0265349, IMG submission 189092) | Soil microbial communities from Maridalen valley, Oslo, Norway - NSE1 | ecosystem: Environmental > Terrestrial > Soil > Boreal forest/Taiga > Bulk soil | place: Norway: Oslo | collected... | reverse complement strand
GACCGACCGATGGCCCGGCCATTGAGTTCTACTTCACCAGCGAGCAGGGTCAGCTCGGAAAATACGAAGAGCCCTACGTTATGATTTCACTCAGCGAAAACCTGCCGAGCTCGGGGCCTCGCGACTATTCGATTAAGTCAGGCAGTTATGCTGTGCTTGCCTCACGATGTCAGATCCCCGGGCGATGTGATGCCGCAATCTCTGGGACTTTGCACCTTGCGACTTTTAGTCCTGGTAAAGGTGCATCCGGACAGTACGAGCTGCATTTCCATGACGGTAAGGTAGAGATGGACCACTTTGACGCTGCTTGGTATTCCGGGAAACCAATCACTTGCGGCTAAGAAATGCTTTGCGGTTGCGCTAAACGCCCCAGCCATATCGCTCGGCGTGCTCCAGCGTGCGCTGCATTTCTTCGCGCAGCATCTCTGTGAATACCGATCCGCCGATTGTGCTGGCGCCGGGCTGGGCGATATCCGGGGTACGGTAGCCGCCCGCGAGAACGCGGTGCAGCGACTGCTCGACCCAATCCGCTTCGAGCGAAAGCCCAAACGCATCGCGCAACATCAGCGTAGCACTGAGTATTGCGCCCACCGGGTTCGCCGAATCCGTGCCCACGAGCGACGGCGCGGAGCCATGAATCGGCTCGAAGAGGGGCGCGCCCGTCCCAAAGCTCGCCGAAGGAATCAATCCAATCGACCCCACCAGCGCTGCAGCAGCATCGCTCAAAATGTCGCCGAACATGTTGCTCGTGAGCATCACGTCAAACTGCGAAGGCTTCAGCGTAAGCTGCATCGCCGCGTTGTCCACGTACATGTGTTCAAGCTTCACGGAAGAGTAGACGCCGCTCAGCGCCACGACGGTCCGCCGCCACAGCTGCGAACTCATCAGAACGTTGGCCTTGTCCACCGAGCACACGCGCCGCGTGCGATTCTCCGCCCGCGCAAACGCAAATGTCGCGATCCGCTCGATTTCCGGCGTGGAATACGACTCCGTGTCCCAAGCCCGCTCGACCCCATTCTCAGTCGTGTTCCCGCGCTCGCCGAAATACATCCCACCCGCGAGCTCGCGCACAATCTCAATATCCAAATCGCCTAAACGTTCCGGCTTCAAGGGAGAAATCCCGCGCAAAGGCTCCAGTACTTTCACCGGCCGCACATTCACATACAGCCCCATGCCTTTGCGCAAGCCGAGCAGCCCGCTCTCCGGCCGCTTCCCCACCGGCAGCGCATCCCACTTCGCCCCGCCCACAGCTCCAAGAAAAACGGCGTCCGCTTTCCGGCAAGCATCCAAAGTCTCATTAGGCAGAGGGGTCCCGATCGCATCGATCGCCGCCCCGCCAATCGGAAACTCATGCAATTCAAACTCGTGATGAAACTCCTGCGCGCACTCGCGCAGCACAGTAGCCGCAGCCCGCGTAACTTCCGGCCCAATGCCGTCCCCCGGCAAAAGCACAATAGTTTTCTTAACCTTCATCGCGATCCCCGCTTCCCCGCGAACTCCCACTATGGAGTGCGGCAGCTCTGCTGCCGCTTTTCCCATCGACCCGGCTCAGCACAGATCCAACCGCGCAAACCATGCCAGACTCACTTCTACTCATTCGAATCTATTCCAAGCGGCTAGCTCATGAATTGTCTTCGGGAGGGCACGGCTTCAGCCGTGCCGAAAACGCCCCAAATAAGATGGGCTTTAGCCCCTGAGGTCCGATTCATGAGATAAATTTTGTTCACCACCCACTACTCACTTCCTCTTAATCCGCCTCCGCAGCAACAGCCGCAGGCCGCCGCCGCATCACTTCATGCGCAATCGCCACAAGATCCCGCGGCCGCACCTGCTTCGCCTCATCTGCCAGCGTAGTCACCCGCTTATAGCACTCCGCCAATTCCTCTTCGCTGGGCTCATAACCCAAAGTCCGCAAACTCACCTTCAACGCGTTCCTCCCAGAATGTTTCCCCAAAACGAACGACCGCGAAGGCACCCCCACCGACTCCGGAGACATAATCTCGTACGTCAACGGATTCTTGATAATTCCGTCTTGATGAATGCCTGCCTCATGCGCAAACGCATTCGCGCCCACAACGGCCTTGTTAGGCGCCACCACCGCTCCGGTAATTTCCGTAAGCATTCGGCTGGAGCGAAACAACTCCTCCAATTTAATGTTCGTCGTCACGCCAAAACTTTCTTTGCGCACCGCCAGCGCCACGGCAATCTCTTCCAGCGCCGCATTCCCCGCCCGCTCCCCAATCCCGTTCACCGTGCACTCAATCTGCCGCACGCCCGCGCGAACCGCGGCCAGCGAATTGGCTACGGCCAGCCCCAAATCGTCATGGCAATGCGCGCTCAAGGTAATGCCCTGCGGATCGTCAAGATGCGCGCGCACCTGCTCAAACATCGCGCCATACTCATCCGGCACCGCGTAACCCACTGTATCCGGCAGATTCAAAACAGTCGCGCCCGCATCCACAGCCACCTGGCAAACCTGGCACAGAAATCCAATATCCGTCCGACCGGCATCTTCCGCCGAAAACTCCACTTCGCCCACGCTGTTCCGCCCCAGCCGAATCATCGACCCAATCGCTTCGAGCGCCTGCTCCCGCGTCATCTTCAGCTTCACGCGCAGGTGCAAATCCGACGTCGCCAGAAAAATGTGAATTCGTGGCGCCGCTGCCGGCTCCAAGGCCTCAATCGCCGCATTCACGTCTTTCTGCATGGCGCGCGCCAAAGCTGCAATCGGCACGGTACGAACTTCCCGCGCCACCCGCTGCACCGCTTCCAGATCGCCACGCGAAGAAATGGGAAACCCAGCCTCGATGACATCCACACCCAGCGCCGCTAGCTGCCGCGCCATGCGGATCTTCTCCTCGGTGTTCATCGAGAAGCCCGGCGATTGCTCGCCGTCGCGCAAAGTCGTGTCAAAGATCCTTACGACGGAAGAATCCATATTGAGGGTCCCCCAAGGATAGTAGTAGGACAGAATACCGCCTGACGGTCAAATTTATCTTTGTTCTGCTTTTGATAATCTGAGCTTATACTGTCGAGAGGGGAGAAATAGCATGGATCTCGGCGAACTCCAGGTATTTCTGATGGTTGCGAAGGAAGGCAGCTTCTCGCGCGCCGCCGAGCGCCTCTATCGCACTCAGCCCGCAGTTAGCTTAACCATTCGCAAACTCGAAGACGGTCTCGGCCAGCCGCTCTTCGTCCGCGGCTCACGCCCGGTGCGCATGACCGATGCCGGAACGCTCCTGCAAGACTATGCCGAGCGCCTGATCAATCTTCGCGACGAAGTAAAAAAAGGACTCAGCGAACTTGAAGGCCTCAACCGCGGAGAGCTCTCCCTCGGCGTTAACGAAAGCTCCATCCACGCCCTTCTTCCCGCCCTCGCCACCTTCCGCCAGCTGCATCCCGGCATATTGGTGCGCGTCCATCGCATGTTCTCGCGCGACATTCCCCACGAAGTCCTCAATTACCGCCTCGACGTCGGCGCCGTCTCCTACGTCCCGCAAGAGCCGCAGCTCCAAGCCACCGAAATTCGTAAGGACGAGCTCACCCTGGTTGTACCTCCAAAACACGCGCTCGCAAAAAAACGCGAGGTCGACGTCGCCGATCTCGGCAACGAAGACTTCATCGCCCACAGCGTCGAGTCTCCCTTTCGCCGCCGCGTCATCGAACTCTTTGCCCGAAACCGCACCGAACTAAAAATGCCCATCGAAATGCCCACCATTGAAAGCATCAAGCGCTTCGTGCAAATGGGCATGGGCGTCGCCATCGTCCCGCGCATGTGCGTCCAATGGGAAATCGAGCACGGCTGGATGAAAGAAGTAAAAGTCCGTCAGCTCAACATGCCCCGCCACGTCTACCTCGTCTCCCGCCGCGGCGCCCGCCTACCCCACGCCGCCGCCGAACTAATCCGCATCCTCCGCGAAACTCAAGCCAAGCCTTTCTAGTGTACTGGGTCAGTCCCCGGTAACCGCGTTTATAGGACTATGGGAATATAATGCCGTGTGACTATGAGAGTTCTTGCCCTTCTTTTCTTTTTCTTATCTCCGTCGGTAGCAGGCCAATCGGCAAGCCCAACAGCGGAAGTTAAACATGCCGATCCGGTCTTGCATGCGTTGTGCGGTAAGAGTGTCGCATTGCTCGGGGAGTCGCCGGTGCACGGTTTCGGTAAGACCCTGGAGTTCAAAGTCGAACTCGTTCGCCGACTCATTGACGAGTGCCATTACAACGCGTTCTTCATCGAAAGTGGGACCTACGATTTCCTGAACATTCAGATAAGGCTCAAGTCCGGCCAGGAAGTGACGGAACAGATGATCGCGGCGGCTATCGGCGGGCTCTGGGCCACTCGGGAAGTGCAACCCCTGATTCCGTTCCTATTGGACCGGGCGAAGGCAGGCCGCGTTATCCTAGGAGGCCTTGACGACCAGCTCGGGAAAGGAAGCTACGCACAACGCGAAATGGCATCCGACCTCGTGGAATATCTACAGGGCGACGAGAAAGCGCGATGCCTTGCGATCCTGCAAAGGCACACCCTGTGGCAGTACACAGACGATTCCCCGTACGGTCCGAAAGACAAGGCCTTGATTCTAGGCTGCCTGGACCGCATTGAAACTGGCCTGACGACAGCACCCTCAAGTGCAGCTCCCTTTCGCGAAGATTACACGGAGATGGTCGAAAGTCTCAAAAGTCTTTTTGGTTGGGACTTCCGGCAGAACGTTCCGAAGGGTGTGGACGAAAGCATTCTCGATCGCAACGACCGGGATCATTGGATGTACGTGAACCTTCGTTGGCTCCTGTCGCGGCTCCCGGCTCATAGCAAGGTGATCGTTTGGGCTGCAAACGTTCACGTAGCAAAGGATTTGAGCGGCGTACCCGGAGAAGAGGGTCTGGTCCCGCTTGGCTCTTACATAAGGCGGGACTTCAAAGACCGGGCCTTCGCTCTTGGGTTCTCCGCGTATTCCGGCAGCTATGCGTTTGTCGGTCAGCCAGTTCGACAGCTAAGCGATGCTCCCGACACCTCTCTCGAATGGCAATCATTCGCGAATCGCGGCGACTCCGATACCGTCTATGTCTCTCTCAAGCAGCTTCGGAAGTTTGGATCAGTTGGAGCTCGCCCGCTCGGAATCAGCTTCAAAACGGCCCGGTGGGACGACGTATTGGACGGATTAGTCGTCTTTCGTGAGGAGCGGGCCCCCGAGTATCTTCATCGCTAAAGACCGACCCCTCGGCCTGTCAAAGCAAATTGTTCGCGGCATTCTTCTTGCCGCACCAAAATCTATCGCAGCCGATCCGCCTTCCCCGCCATACACATAATCGTCGCAAGCACCGTCGCGCAATGATTCTCCCCTGCGCCCTTCCGCACAAACACATCCGCCATGCAAATCTTCAACGTCTTTCCCGACCGCACCACCCGCGCCCGAGCCACCAACTCCTCCCCATCCGCCGGCGCCAGTAAATTTATCTTGTACTCCACCGTCAGCACCGAATCCTCCGCCGCCATCAACGTATACGCCGCATACCCGCAAGCGCTATCTGCAATTGCCCCGTCACGCCCGCGTGAAAATACCCATGCTGCTGCGTCAACTCTCCGCGAAACGGCACCCGAATCACCGCCCCGCCCGGCTCCAGCGAAACCAACTCCGCCCCCAAATGCCTCATCAGCCCCTGTCGCTCAAAACTGTCCCGCACCCGCCGCTGATATTCAGTATCCCGCAGCTCAAATCCAGATTGGTTATTCATGCGCCCGAGTATACCAGCGCGTCAAACACAGCCGACAAGAGGGCCGTTCCAATTTGGAACGCGTCAGCACATGCCAGCCGCCGAAATGGGCAGCACCGTGTCAAAGTCACCACGCCCTGTCAGAAAATGCTGGCATTGACATATTTATGATTTATGATACTATTTAAGGTAAGTGATTCTGCGTATATACTTCTGCAGGTAGCCGCTTAATCTTCATGCCCGAGCCGTTTTAGCGATAACTTCTTTAGAATGCGCACTTCCAAAAATTTGCCTGTAAACCCTTTAGAATGCGCAGTTTTGAAACGCAGGACTTAAAGTCCTTTAGAATGTGCAGTTCCAAAAAAACAGTGTAGGGGCTAGTGACCTGAATTCAAATTCGCTGCCGATCCGGCTCGATGAAGCGGGCTAGTTCTTTGCGGCAAGCGCTGCCTCGACGGTAGGAAAGTTCGGCAGTAGCTTCACCAGACCAGCGACCTGCAGCACCGCCATGCCCTGCTGCGTCAGACCCGCAATCGCAAACGTCTTTCCAACATTGCGCCGGTGAACGAAGAGCGATACCAACGCCCCGACTCCCGCCGAGTCCAGAAAAGACACCCCGCTCATATCGAGCACCAGGTGTGCTGCAGGCTCCGGCCGCAGTGTCTGAATGAAGTTGTGAACCGTTTCGAGGCTGAGCTTTCCATTGAGCCTAGTCACGAGATTACCCTCGTCGGATGACGAAAGCTTTTCCAAATCAAGTTGTGCTGGTTGCATAAGCTCCGAACGGTAACGCAGGAAGCGCAATTCCAACATTAATATTCTTTAACAATCGATCGCTCCCTCCCTAACGCCGCCCCGGCCCGCCAAACCCTCTCCAATGTCCACAATTCAGTTTATTGAATAAGTAGATATATTTTGTTGACGCCGTACTTTTTCCGGCTTACCTTGGATTCGCAAACGTTTCCCTCTCGGATTCAACGAGGCCCGCTATTTTCGACGGCCAAGGAAGACACATGGCCCAAACCCGCGAATTTCCTGCTCATTCGCACATCGCTCCTAGCTTGCGCACAACGAATTATTTGAGAATCCTAAGAATCCTCGCGACCCTAGTCTTGGCTTCCTTGATAGTCCCCGCAGCTCACGCTCAACTCCAGCAGCCCTTGGTCTTCTCCTCCGCGGGCGCCGTGGCCTCGCGCAACGATCAAACCGGTTTACTCACTCCGGTTGCAGGCTCTCCATTTACTGCCGCCAACCAAAGCTTGGCGATCGACGTCCAGGGCCGCTATCTTTTCGCCATCGGCACCAGCAGCATTCACATGTACGAGATCACCAATCCCACGACTGGCGCGTATCAAGAGGTCGCCAATTCGCCGTTCGCCTCATCCGTCACGAATCAGCCCGCTTACATCGCCGTCGAGCCAACGGGACAATTCATCACTGTAGTCAACCGCGTCGGACAAAATCCTGGCGACGGTTTGGTCGAAACATTCCAGATATCGCCGAGTGCCCCCGGAGGTCCTGCACTCATTCCCGTTGCAGGTTCTGGCACAGAACTCGACTCAACAGCCATCGGCTTCGCGCAGCCGCCAAATAACAAAACTTTTCTCATCTTTATGGGCGCGAACCCTCAGTCCTCGAACATGGCGATTACCCAAGGTTCAGAGTTTCAAGCTCTCTCCATCGATCCGTCCACCGGCCTGATCACTGGGTACCAGCAAAACGCGGCGCTTTCGCAACGCGGTCTCAGCTTTGCCATGGATCCGCAAGGCCGCTACTACGTCACCGGCACGCAGGATAATCTCCTCGAGTTCGGCATCATCCAACTCGTGGGCATCGGCGGTGATGCACTTCTCGGCAACATCCAGCTTCCCGAACACAACTATCCCGACGGTCTCTGGGTGGATAGCACGGGCACATTCATTTACGCGGCCATCAACGATCTCTCCGGTCCCGATGTCGTGAACATCTATTCGGTGAATCTGCAAACGGGAGTGCTGACTGAGACCGCCAGCTCCCCGCTGCCAAGTCTTACTTCCGTTCCGCTCTACTTCGCCGACCCTACCGGCTCCTTCAACTATGGATTTGGCGCAGACCAAAATACCGCAATCGCTTATACAGTCGATCCGCAGACCGGCTATTTTTTGCAGACAGACAATTCCCCGTTCACTATCCCGCAGATCAATGGCTCCCTCACCTTCAGTATTCCGCCTGGACAACAAGGTGTAAGCGGCCCATCGATTTTGCTTTCGCCTGCCAGCCTTTCTTTCGTCCCGATTCAGACTGGCAACACCAGTACGCCGCAAACCATCACTCTCACAAGTAACGGAAGCGAAGCTCTCAGCTTGAATTCCATTTCCCTGGCTGGCGCGGACCCCAGCCAATTCCAGGAATCCGATAGTTGCCAAGCGCCTTCCGCGCTCGCTCCCACCAAGTTCTGTTCGATACGCATCACGTTCGCTCCAACAGCCACGGGGTCGCAACAGGCCACACTTTCCATCACCGACAACGCTCCGGGTAGTCCGCAAACTGTAGCGCTCACAGGCGCGGGCACCGCCCCGCCACCGCCCGCCCCGGTCGTAACCGTAACGCCGGACCCAGTCAGCTTTCCCACTACTGCTCAAGGCACGCCCAGCAGTCCGATCGCCGTTAGTGTGACGAACTCAGGCAACTTAACCTTGCACATTTCTTCCGTGGTTCTTGGCGGCAATAACCCCGGCGATTTCAGCATGACGAATCAGTGCAGCGGTCCCTATGCGGCCAACGCCGGTTGCATGATCACCATGACTTTCACGCCTCTCGCGGCCGGACAGCGGTCTGCGGTTATTTCGATCACAGATGACGCTTCAAATTCTCCGCAGTCCATCCAAGTCAGCGGCACGGCTACCTCGGCTCCATCGACCACGCCCGCTGTTTCTTTATCGTCGACCAGTCTCTCCTTTGCGGCGATCACGCAAGGCACGTCCAGCGCCGGACAAAACGTGACGGTAACGAACTCTGGCGGAGCCCCACTCCATATTTCTTCGGTTGTGCTTGGGGGAGCGAACAGCGGGGACTTCATCCTGACAAACGGTTGCTCTGCCGCGGCTTATGCCGTGAATGCTAACTGCACGCTCGGCGTTTCTTTCGCGCCGCTGGCCTCCGGCGCGCGTTCGGCTACGGTCACCTTGACGGATGATGCGGCAAATTCTCCCCAAGTTATCAATCTCGGCGGCTTCGCGAATCCTGCATTGACCCTCGGTGCGGCACCATCCGGCTCAACAACGGCAACGATTTCAGCCGGTCAGACAGCTCAGTTCAACCTCCAGATAACTCCCGGCCCTGGCTTCAGCGGCACTATTTCGCTCGCGTACAGCGGCGCCCCCGTGGGCGCGAGCATTCAGGGACCGGCTACACTGCAAATCTCGAACGGCAACGCAGCCACATTTACGGTGTCAGTCACCACTAGCGCCGGAACTAGCGGCAGTCTCCCGTTCTTCAATGTTCCGCGCTCAATTCCATTTCCAGTTTTTCCCGCCGCGCCCGGTCTGACCCTTGCCATGATCCTGCTTCTCTTTCTAGCGCTGGGCGCAAAACGCGATTCGGACACACTATCGCGACGACGCGCATTTTCCAGCGCGGTCATCTTTCTAATTAGGTTGGGTGCAATTTGGGCGGCTGCGGGCTGCGGCGGCGGAAGCGCGATGTTAACAACAGTTCCGCCGCAGATCGTGACACCTCAAGGACAATTCACAATCATAGTCACACCGTCAGCCACGTCCGCCAACGGCAAGCCACTTCAATTGCAACCGATTCAGTTAACGCTAACCGTGAATTGATTCAGACGACCACGCCAAATTCGTCGTAGGGGCACAGCACGCTGTGCCCGTCTTACTTGCGCGCGCAACTACCCGGCGCTACTTCGCAACCGAAACGCGATAAATCTTCCCAGCTCCGTCATCCGAAACAAGCAACGCCCCATCCGGCGCGACCGTCAGTCCCACCGGCCGGCCAGACACATCGCGCCCCTTTGGATCAGGCACGAACCCCGTCAGAAACGCTACAGGATCCGCCGAGGGCTGCCCATCCTTGAACGCCACAAACGCAATCTGGTATCCGGCGCGCGTGGCCCGGTTCCACGAACCGTGCTCCGCGATAAACGCTCCGCCCCAATAGCTCTGCGGAAACTGCTTCCCTGTATAGAACGCGAATTGTAGCGGTGCCACATGCGCACCCAAAAGCACATCGGGAATAATCGCCTTTGCTACAAGATCCGGCTTCTGGGGCTTCACCCGGTCATCGACGTTGGCACCGATGTAGCTGTACGGCCAGCCGTAAAATCCGCCGTCCTTCAGCGAAGTAAAATAATCCGGCGGCAGATTGTCCCCAAGTTCGTCGCGTTCATTTACGCTCGTCCACACTTCCCCCGTAACCGGCTCGATTGCCAATCCCACTGGGTTCCTCAGCCCGGTGGCAAACAAGCGCGCGTTCTTGCCGTCGAGATCGCAAATCGTAACGGCCGCACGAATCGGGTCTTCTCCAGTATTGATATTGGAGCCGGATCCCACGGAAACAAACACGTGCTTTCCATCGGGGGAGATCGCCACCGAACGTGTGATATGCGCGCCGCCACCTGGCAGCTTCAGCAGAGGCTCCGCTGCACCCAGGCGTTTCGAGGTCTTCGGGTCATAGCGGAATCGTACCAGCGCGTTTGTGTTTCCCACGTAGACGTAGTCATCTTTAAAAGCGATGCCAAACACGCGTAAGGTTCCCGTCGCGAAGACTTCGCGCTGCTGCGCCCCGCCTGTGTTCTGTGAATCACGGAGCACAACAATCTGGTTTGCTCCCGTCTCCGCTACAAAAACATCTCCGTTTGGCGCCGTGGCAAGCCAGCGAGGCACTTTGAAGTCTTCCGCAAATACATTCACGCGGAACCCCTGCTCCACGCTCGGAAGAAAACCTTCGGGTGGCTCTTCATTGTGCGGCCCGTTGCCAGCCGATTTCGTGGCATAAGGCTCAGGAAGCTCCGGCTTCTGTCCATGCGTAATCTGAGCAGACAGAACCACTGGTAAAAGCAAGAAGCTGCCGATCGCAGAAATAGCCCGGGGGCCCAATGACATGAATCTCTCCTTAGTTCGTTTTTTCAAAGCGCAGCATAATGCCCTGCACCTGCTCCAAGCCCAAATCTATTGCGAAAACTGGCCAGGCTTCCCCGTCTCGCCGCCGAATCCTAACGAAGCCGTGAAACATCCAATTGCTTGTGCCAGGCGTATACTTTAGTAGGAACTAGTTTCCGGAGCTTATACCATGCGTGCTGTACTTATTGCAGTATTGATTTGTGCCGGTATCGGAGCCTTTGCTTGGGCTACGGCCAAGCCCAATGACGGCCGCGCCAACGCTAAAGCCGCGTTTCCAAAACCCGCCGTAGATGCTCCGCTAGCTTCCGCAAAGGCGCAGGAGACTGCCGTCGTTTCCGGTGGCTGTTTCTGGGGGATTCAAGCCGTCTTCCAACACTTGAAGGGTGTCACTTCCGCAACTTCGGGGTACTCGGGCGGCGCTGCAAAAACCGCGCATTATGAGGAAGTCAGCACCGGCGAAACCGGCCACGCCGAATCCGTCAAGATCGTCTATGATCCCTCGCAGATTTCCTACGGCCAGATTCTGATGATCTTCTTTTCCGTCGGGCATAACCCGACCGAACTCAATTACCAGGGACCGGATCACGGCACGCAATACCGCTCTTCCATTTTCTTTTCGAGCGAGGAACAAAAGAAAATCGCCGAAGCCTACATCGCGCAATTAAACGCGGCCAAAATCTATTCTCAGCCCATTGTCACGCAAGTCGTCCCGCTGCAAGGCTTCTATGCCGCCGAGGGCTACCATCAGGACTACCTCAAGCACCATCCCTATGAGCCTTACATCATGATCAACGACCAGCCAAAGCTCACCAACATGAAAAAGGAATTCCCCGACCTGTACAAAAATGATTGAGCTGCGCTGCCCCTGATCTCCCCAGCTCTGGTTTACGGCTCCATTGCCAGGAGTGCATGCACTGTAGTGCGAGCCTCCAGGCCTGTAATTTGCACCCTATTCAGCAAGTATCTAAATGACTACAGCGCTAGGTACAGCCTGGAATACGCCTGCCTCCCGCCGAGTTAGAGTAAGTGAGCACTGCTTCCCGCAGTGCCCGGAAGGCCTTCGAAACCTACAATGAGAGAGGTAATTCCAATGAGAGCAATCCTATGCGGGGTGTGTCTGCTTTTCGCCCTCGCCTCTGGTACCCAGGCCCAGGAGTCTCACAGCCGCGCCGCTTCCAAGCCAGTAACCGTTGAATTCAAGAATACCGACGGCCAGAGCGTGGGCTCCGCGCAACTGACGAGCACGCCCAAAGGTGTCAAAATCACCCTGGACATCAAGAATCTGCCACCGGGCGAACACTCCATTCATATTCATCAAGTTGCTTCATGCGATCCACCCGATTTTAAGACCGCAGGTCCCCACTTCAATCCTGGCGGCGCTGAACACAACCACGAAGGCGCTCCTGCCGGCGACATCCCGAATTTTTCGCTCATCGTTGGTCCCGACGGAACGGCGCACGTTTCCGTAATCGCGCCTAACGTAACCCTAGGCGACGATGACCACTCCGTATTCAGCAATGGAGGCACAGCGATTGTCATCCACGCAGCAACAGGTGGAACTGGAACAGCCGCACCGGCGCGCATTGCTTGCGGGATCATCACCAAACCGTAACGAAGGAACTCCACGGACGGGCGCCCGCACTGACGTTTCTACGGGCGCTCCGTTACCGATTTACCCGCCCCTCAAGGAGTGAGCCGCACAGAATCTTGCACCTCGAGCATTATTCGTCGCTCGAGGTTCGTCATTACTTGTCCTCAGGGCTGACGATCTTGAACGCAGCAGCAGCTGCTGCCGCCCCTGCAAAGTCCGCCACCAGATAAATCCAAATGTTCGACCACGCCGATAATCCTAGTATTGAGATGCCTACGGCGATCGCGGGATTGAACGCTCCACCGGATACATTTCCTACCGCAAACGCTCCCACAACCACGGTAAAACCAATCGCTAGCCCATAGAACGAATTCCCCGCTGTTCCTTTTGCCGTCGCCACGTTCAGCACAACGTAAACAAGCGCAAACGTGAACAAAAACTCCGCTAGCAGCGCGGGCAGAGTGGCCACGGTCATTGGAGTGACCGCGGTTCCAGCCCTCAGAAACTTCACGACCATGGCCGCAAGCGCCGCTCCGGCGAGCTGGGCAATCATGTACGGCAGAACGTCCTTCGTGTCGCATTTCCCGCGCAGCCAGACTCCTAAGGTCACCGCTGGATTGAAATGCCCGCCCGAGATGTGTCCTCCGGCATAAATCATCACCATCAGCACGGAGCCGATGGCCAACGGTGCGAGCGCTCCTATGCTGTTCCCGATGACCGCGCAGCCGACGGTCAGAACAAAGAAGAACATCCCAATAAATTCAGTGACGTACTTGTTCATTTTGATTTCTCCCAAGTCTCAGAATCGTGGCCCTCAAAAGCGGAATTCGGGGCGCACGATATCACGGTTTATTGCTGATAGGGTCTGTCAAAAACAACAGTCCGCCGGATAGGGCTGTACCAAATTTGTACCCTCGACCAGTCGTTTCCCACCGCCCCACCTCGCATAATTTTCTCTCACAGGGCTCTGGGCTCGGAGGGCCGCGTCATCTTCATTCCGGGTTCACTCCGGGCAGGTCTCTTTAGGAGGGCATATCCGTGCGGCGCAACTTATTGATTCTTCTATCCTTGCTCGCTTGCCTGCAGGCAGGTTGCGGGCGGGTTTCCGGTTCGCCCACGCCACCGACCGCTCCGCCAAACCCTCCGGCGTCAGGTAACATCCAGGTTTCCGTCACTCCGAATCCAGTCAACGTACGGGCTGGAAGTTCCCAACAATTCGCCGCCTCTGTCAGTGGCACGACCAACACCGCCGTCAGCTGGTCCGTTAACAATGTCGCGGGCGGAAACTCCGCAAGCGGGACAATTACTTCTTCCGGCGACTACACTGCTCCGGCTGCTTTGCCCAACCCCAACACCATCACCGTTCAGGCCACCAGCGCCGCCGATTCGTCTGCCAGCGGTTCAAGCGATGTCACCATACTCAATCCAACTCCCGTCCTCACTGCGATTAGTCCCACTTCGGTCAATGTTGGAGCTTTCTCTCTGACCGTAACCGGCAGCAATTTCCTCAACGGTTCTCAAGTCCTTCTTGCCGGCGCCCTTCTGGCAACAACTTATGTCTCCGCTACCCAACTTACTGCGACGGGAACCGCCGCGGCTGCGGGGATTTTCGCCGTGTCCGTCAGCAATCCCAACCCTGGCCAAAGTACCTCCGCCAGCATCAATCTCCAGGTCAATTCCACTACGCAAGCGAGCGCTTGTAGCGGCATGGGAGTAGGCCCTGGAGCAAGCCTCAACGGATTCCGTCCCTTCCCCGCAAGCAATGCCTGGAATCAGGACATCTCCGCCTCTCCAGTTGATCCCAATTCCGATTCCTACATCAGTTTTATCGGCACCACAGTGCCGATCCACCCGGACTTCGGCTCAGGTGAATATCAGGGCAGCTACATGGGCATTCCCTACTCGGTTGTGGATTCTTCGCAAACCCCGGTGAATATTCTCTTCAACGCTTACGGTGACGAAAGCGATCCCGGTCCGATGCCGATTCCTGCTAATGCCAACATCGAGGGCTACCCCAATCCTGGCACCGGCGATCGCCACGTTCTCGTTCTGGATAACAACAATTGCTGGCTCTACGAACTCTACGGCTCCAGCGTGAACACGGATGGCACTTGGAACGCAGCCTCGGCCGCCGTCTGGGATTTGCAGAACTATGATCAGCGGCCGCTGACCTGGACGTCCGCCGATGCTGCGGGCTTGCCGATTTTCCCTGGACTGATTCGTTATGACGAGGCTGCCAGCGGCCAAATTGCTCATGCCATCCGTTTCACGCTCCAGCACAGCATTGCAGCATACGTTCTGCCGGCAACGCACTGGGCCTCAAACTCGAGCGCACAGTTCGCGGCTCCGATGGGCATGCGTTTGCGCCTGAAATCCGGGTTTGATATCTCCAGCTTCTCGGCGACCAACCAGGTCATCCTCACTGCTCTCAAGCAATACGGAATGATCATGGCCGACAACGGTTCCTCGATGTACATCAGCGGCGCTCCGGACGACCGCTGGAGCAACGACGATCTGCACAATCTCACCGGGCTCAGTGCGTCGGACTTTGAAGTGGTCGCTCTGGGCACCGTCTACACTTCCGCAAATGTTCCGACAGGCTCTGCTCCAACCATCTCCAGCTTCACGGCTAGTACGAGCAATCCTGTTTCGGCGGGAACTGCCGTCACTCTCTCGTGGACGGCCACTGGGGCTTCCTACTACATCGTGTCTCCGCAAATTGGCGCTGTCCGCGGCACGACTGTAGTCGTGAATCCGTCGGCCACGACTACTTACACTCTCTACGCGACCAATGAATTCGGCCGCACCACGGCGACCATAACAGTCACCGTACAGTAATTCTCCGCTGGTCAGTGGCGCCGGGCGCAACAGTTGACATGCCTTGGCCCGGAGAGTATCTAATCTGCACGCGGGATCTGCGTCTGCCTTCCTCGTTTCGCCGCGAACGTCCAAAACTGCAAGGAGCTCGTATGCAAGACAAAGTTCAACCCATCCCAGAGGGATACCATTCCCTGACTCCGGCCATTACCTGTAAAAACGCAGCCAACGCCATCGACTTTTACAAAGAAGCCTTTGGCGCCACCGAAATCAACCGCATGCCCGGCCCCGGCGGCATGATCATGCACTCCGAACTGCGCATCGGCGATTCCGTGATTTTCGTCTCCGACGAATTTCCGGGAATGTCAGCCGCACCGACGCCGGGCGCGACTCCTTCCTATTACCTCTTCCTGTATGCACCGGATGTGGACACCATCTTCAACCGAGCCGTGGCGGCAGGCGCCCAAGTAGCGATGCCAGTCGTGGATATGTTTTGGGGCGACCGGTATGGCAAACTCACCGACCCGTTCGGCCACAGCTGGGGCATCGCGACTCACGTGGAAGATGTATCTCCAGACGAAATGACACGCCGCTCGGCCGAGTGGACCGCCAAAATGACTAAAGCCGCCGCAGCCACCGCCGGTTAAAGCTAACTGACCTCGGTGGGCATGGCACGCCGTGCCCCTGCTTCTTTTTCGCTCATATGCGCCGCCCTTCCCTTTAAGGAAGGGCGGCTTTCTTTTTCATCGCATCGCTCCGGAAAACCCAAAACTTTCGTCGACTTCCACACAACTACAAAAGTTTGCACCGAGGATGAAACAAACGTTGAAAGTGATACTATCTCGGGTCACAAGCGTTTCATCTCACAGCGGCATCCTGCCGAGGGAGAGACAGAAATGAATCGTCGCAGCTTTGTGGGAAACTCCATGAAAGGCGCTGCGGGCGCAGCGGTGTTGAACTTCGGCCCGTTTTTGAATCGTGGCGCTTATCGACTCTTTGCGGGCTCCGATCAAGTTTATTCCGCGCACGCCATCGAACTCGTTCAGCGGACCACGGTTATCGATATGCTCGCGCCGTTGTGGATCAGCCCCAGCCGCATGGAAAAAATGCTGGGCAATCCAGAAAATTTCACCGCCGCCGATTATGCCCCTTTCAAACAATCCGGCATCAACGTTTTCCACATTGCCATTGGCACTGGCGGCCCGGACGCCTACCTGGAAACACTCCAATTCCTTTCCGGCTACAACACGTTTCTCGCACGCCACGACGATTGGTTCGAGCGCATCGAAACTCCCGCTCGTCTCGATGGCATTAAGGCTTCGGGCAAAGTCGGAATCCTGCTCGGCGTGCAGAACTCCGAGCACTTCCGGAAGGTGGAGGACGTTGATTACTTCTACGGCCTCGGGCAGCGCGTCTCTCAACTCACTTACAATGCGCGCAATCTTCTCGGCAACGGTTCGACTGAACGCCGCGACGAGGGTCTCTCGGATTTTGGCATCGCAATCATTGAGCGCATGAACAAACTTGGAATGGCTGTGGACGTCTCCCACTGCGGCGATCGCACGACGCTCGAGGCCTTTGATGTTTCCAAAAAACCGGTGCTAATCACGCACTCTAACTGTCGCGCGCTCAATCCCACTCATCCTCGCTGCAAAACCGACGAAGCCATCAAAGCGATGGCCGCCAAGGGTGGCGTCATGGGGATCACCGAAGTACGCATGTTCATTACCGCCAAAGAACCGACGACGATTGAAACCATGCTTGATCATTACGACTACGTTGCCAAACTCGTAGGCGTCGAACATCTTGGCGTAGGCAGCGACATTGACCTCCTCGGATATGACGCCATGCCGCCCGACGAATACAAAGCACTCAAAGCCGGCTACAAAAACAGTTACGGCTTCCGCGACAAGATCGACATTGATGGCTACAACTATGCGAAACGGCCGTTTGATCTGGCTGAGGGTCTGATCCGCCGCAAATATTCCGACGCAAATATCGAAGCGATACTCGGCGGCAATTTCCAACGCGTTCTAAAACAAATCTGGACCGTCTGAGTCTAGTCGCTCTACTTCGGGTCGAGGTGTGAATCTACGGGTAAGCAGCGATCAGTTCAACCGAATAGCCATTCGAGAAATGACTTCGGTCTGCGAGGTTTCTCAACTTGATTCCTCGACGGCGGTTTTTTCGCGGAGGATGGGGCGTTTGGGGAGAGCGATCGCACACGTCGAGCGTCGGGCGGCTGCCAATAGCCGTAGACGCATCTTGTTCCCCGCCGCGAGCAATCATGCGTATCGTGGATTACGCCATCAATCACAGCTGTCAGGTGCTTTGACACGCTGACGACCAATCGCCCCGGAGGCAATTCATCGGCGCGCAAATGGACGGTGCAGCCGGAACCAATTTGCATCGTGGGCGTCCACACCCAGCCCAACTGTTTCATGATTCGCTTGATCGAGACTTTGTAGACACCCGTTCTCGCGTTGCTGATCCCGCGCTTCCGTTTGCCGGTGCGTTCGTGGACGGCCGCGCTGTTCACAAGATCATAGATTTCCTGGTACGGTTTCTCCGTTGCAATCGCGATCGCGCGGACAACACAATCGCCCGCCATGCCCTTGTATCCGGCGGCGCGTCGTCCCCCATCATCTAATTGAAAATGTCGATGCACGTTTCGTTTGGATCATCCCTCGCGACGACATTTGTTTCTTCGCGTGCTACCGAGCTGGAGAACGATTTTCACGCGCCGACAAGGTGATGAAACCGCTTTACACGGATTTCGTTTTCTCTCTTGCGCGTTTGTGCGATGTCGTAAGAGGCCTGCATCCTCATCAGGGTATCCATTTTCACTCCGAAGGCTTTCTCAATGCGCAGCGCCATAGTTCCGGAAAGATCTGCTTTGCTGTTAAGCAAACTCGAAAGTGCTGGACGCGAAACTTGCAGCACCGCCGCAGCCGCCGTCACCGACAAACCCGCAGCCTCAATAATCTCGGTCCGAATAAAATCTCCCGGATGCGGTGGGTTCTTCATGGGCATGATGGTTGCTCCTCCAGCTTAATGGTAGTCTTCCAAATTTATGTCGCAGATTTCTTGCTCTTTGGTATCGATACGAAACGTCAAGCGGCGGTTACGGGTGACGCTAAGGCAAGTGCCCTTGCGATCGCCAGATAGCGTGTGCGCCTTCCAAGTCGCGAGCACGCGTAATTCCTCGGGTTCCTGCATGTTATCGAGGAACGCCAGCATCTTCCGAAGCTTGTCTGCTGAATCTGGCGGAACGCCTTTCGCGCTATCTTCCGCGTACAACTTGTGCAACCCTTTATGAGCAAAGCTTCTCAACTTCACCCAAAAAAACTGTAGCCTGTTGCTTAACACTTGTCAATCGGGGGCAGTGCGCGGCCATCTCCCGGGTGGGGGACTTCCGGCTTGACACCAACGCTGCGCAAGCCTAAGTTCTTCGTTTAGGCAAGTGGAAGTCGCAAGCTCCCCCTGCTCCCAAAATTTCCGCACTGGAGGTACCCATGCCATTAAGCCTCACAACGCTTTCCCTGGTGGCTTTACCTGTGTCCATGGCCGAAGGCCTCAAGATTCTGGAGCGGGATGACTACTGCTGCAAATACTGCGGCCTCGACGGCCGCGCCAGTTTCGAAAATGCCCTGGTGATGCGCGTGGATTTCGTTCACCCGCGCGCACGCAAAGGAAAGAAAGATCCCAGCAACCTGGTCGCTTGCTGCTCTCCCTGCAACACCATCAAAGGCACAAAGGTCTACGCCAGCTTCGACGAAGCCAAAACCTTTGTCCTCAAGCATCGCGAAGATCTGCGCAAAGCCTGGCAATCCAAAACCGCGCGCCAGTCTTCGAAACCAGCCAACGCGTAAAACGGACTCAATCCACAGGACGCTCCAGTCTCGGTTTTTGAGGCTGGGTCTTCGCCTTTTCCTTGTTCCGCCGGTTTCTGGTCAATCTCCACTTCTTCTTCTCACCATCTGATGTGCTAGCATGCTCGCGCCTTGTCTCAGAAAACACAAAAGAACACGCTCTGGTTCTCCGTCGTCGTTCTGTTCGCCATCAACATTCTCAATTTCTACGATCGCCACGTGCCCGCCGCGCTCGTTGAACCAATGCGCAAGGAGTTTCATCTCAGCGACACGCAGATCGGTCTCATTGGCAGCGCTTTCATTTGGATTTATGCCATCATCGGGGTGCCCCTCGGCCGCATTGCCGATACCGCCAGCCGTAAAAAACTTCTCGCTTGGGGCGTCGTAATTTGGACCGCGCTCACGGCTTCCGCGGGCCTCGCCACCACGTACACATTTCTTCTCTTCTCGCGCGTGGGCGTGGGGGTCGGCGAAGCCGCTTGTGCGCCCGCAGCCACTAGTTGGCTCGGCGATCTCTTTCCACCGGACAAACGCTCTCGCGTTCTTGCTCTCTTCATGCTTGGCGTACCAATTGGCGGCGCCCTCGGCTATTTCTTCAGCGGCCCGATAGCCCAAGCTTACGGCTGGCGCGCCGCGATGGTTTTTGCTGCAGTTCCAGCATTGCTCCTCGTTCCGGCGCTATTAATGCTGGACGAACCGCAACGCGGCGCTAGCGAACTGCACCCCGCCCCGCTGGTGCGAGCCTCCATGTGGAACGTGCTACGCATCCCTACGCTTTGGTGGATTATCGTGTCCGGAGCGCTGCTCAATTTCAATGCGTATGCGTTCGGAACTTTTTTGCCGGCGTTCCTCAGCCGCGTTCACGGCGTCTCGCTGGCAAAATCAGGCATCGACACGGGGATCGTCTATCTTCTCGGTGGCGTGAGCGGCGGAATAATCGCGGGTTATCTCGGCGATTTCATTGTTCATCGCCGCAAGGATGGCCGACTTCTCTGCGCCGCTGTCTTAGCGCTCGTAGCAATACCTTTCGCCTGTGTTGGAATTCTTCAACCAGCGGGCTCTTTGTACCTGGCGATGGCCTTCCTGGCTGTGACGTACGCTTCTCTCACGACCTATTACGGTCTTGTTTACTCCGCAATCCAGGACATCGTCGCGCCGAACCAGCGCGCCTCAGCGATGGCCATCTATTTCATGGCCATGTATATGTGCGGAGCTTCCTTCGGTCCGCTCTTCACCGGCAAATTGAGCGACGTGCTGGCGCACCGCGCAGCTGCACTCGCAGGATCGTCTTCGGTTACAGAAACGTTTCGCGCCGTTGGGCTTCAACAAGCCATGCTTGTCATTCCCGTTCTGTGCGTAGCGCTCGCGTTTGTGCTCTACATGGGCTCCCGGACCATCATCGTGGACATGGCGAAGCGTGAAGCTTCTGCTCACGTCGTAACCGCGGACGCGTCTTAGTTCCTGACAGACGGAATGCCAGCTGGAATCTCCCGATAAAATGTACAAGCGGGATGTACAAGGTACAATGAACGTGTAGGTGAAGAATGAAAACCGTGAAGCCGCAAACCGAAAAGACAGAAGAAACACTTTCACGCCGGAAACGCATCCAGCGCGAGGTTATAGCCTGGATGTGGGTCATACTGATCTTCCTTTTGATTAACGGGACGCTTGGCCAGGCGCGCGTGATTCCCTCCGGCTCCATGGAAAACACGTTGCTCGTCGGCGACCACCTCATCATGAGCCGCCTCGGGTATGACGCCGGCGTGCCGTTCACCAGCTGGCATGTGCCACTGTGGAGGAATCCCAAGCGGCAGCAAATGGTGATTTTCACCCCGATCGTGCCGCAAGAAACGTCGGACATCATCAAGCGCGTCATCGGCTTGCCAGGAGAAACGCTGGACATCCACGATGGCTCCGTGTGGATCAATGGCCAAAAGCTGGCCGAAAATTACACGACCGGCCCAAGCGAGGCGTACGAACTGCATACGCCCTATAAGATCCCTGAAAACTGCTATTTCGTAATGGGCGACAATCGCGGAAATTCCTACGACAGCCGTTTCACGGGCTGCGTGCCCCGCAACCATATTATCGGCACACCGGTGATGATCTATATGTCGCTGGACGCGTCGCCGGATGCGTGGGGATCCGGTCAGCTCCGTGAGCGTTTTTTTGCGTATGCCAATGCGGTGATTCATCCAGGCACAGTGCGCTGGAAAAGGCTCTTCACAACGTTCTGAACATGAAGCAGAGTTATTTTCGCTATCGAATTTCTGAACGACTTTTGATGGCGTTTTCTAACGGAGGGGAATTCGCGATATGAGCGAGACAGCGCAACAATACTCGCAACGGATCTTGGGACATATCGAAGGCAAGGATGCTCTGAAGTCGCAATCCGCTGCCGCGAAAAGACTCGAGCGTCTGATAAAGGGTGTGCCTGCTTCGAAGCTGCGCAAACGCCCGGCGCCCGATAAGTGGTCGGTCGGCGAGGTCCTTGCGCATTTGGCCGACGCGGAGATTGTGATTGCCTGGCGCATTCGCTCGATACTCGGCGCGCCCGGAACGCCTATCCAGGCCTACGATCAAGATGCGTGGGCTGCTGTTGGGAATTACGCGAAGCGCGATCCGCGCAAAAGCATCGAGCAATTTCGCGCCATGCGTGAGGCCAATCTTGCGTTTTACAAATCACTCCGGCCGGAACAATGGAAGCAGTCCGGCATGCACTCGGAACGGGGCGAGGAAAGTATCGACCGAATTGCCCGTATGATCGCGGGGCACGACATCAATCACATTCTGCAGATTGAGCGCATTCTCGCGCCGAAAAAATAACTGTTTTCTTTCGCCGCTCCGAGCGAGCCGCAAGTTTCATTCATCGCCGCGAACTTGCCACCACTCTAGCTTTTCAAACTCAGCCAGTTTTCCGGCGCCGAGGGAGCCATACCAGTTCTTCCAGGCCTGCGGATCGCTGGCAACATTCGCATCGGTAATTTCGCGCAACGCCATGTAGGACCAGTTGCGCATTTGTGGATTGGTATTTGGATCGGCGACAAGATCGATAAATTTCGGCACCATGCGCATCCGTTGCGCGCGCGTGAAATTTCCGCAGTCGGAGAGATTGCAGCCCGCGCGGTTGCGAACGCTATCCGAAGGGTCTTGGGTGAACGATTCGAACAACTCATCGAGGGCCTCGTCCTTGCCAAGATACCGCATGCCTTCGACGGCCCACTGCCGCACGCCCGCGTCCGAATCATGCTTTGCGTAATCAAGGAGAACAGGATAAATCCGTTCGTAGGCCACTCCGCGCCCCGCTAGCATCCCGAGAAAATAAACGGCCGCAGGGCGGTATTGCAAATCGGTGCGCGCGCGATCGATTAACATTTCTGCGGCTTGGTCATTTTTCTGCCAGCCATCCAAAGTGAGATTAATGTCCGCATTGGCATCGCGCACGCGCAGGTCGTTGGAAAACTCCGAGCGGTGCTCCAGTTGCTTCATATGATCGGTCAATCGAATATGGCCAACCCAGCTTTCGACTTGCTGTTCGAACATCTCAAGGGCTCGGTGATCGTGCCCAATGGAGCGCTCCAGCAATTCCTCCGCTT
>Ga0265349_1000008_pt1 | contig 22772 bp, 16 predicted proteins | sample NSE1metagenome_FD_189092 | JGI IMG/M metagenome (GOLD analysis project Ga0265349, IMG submission 189092) | Soil microbial communities from Maridalen valley, Oslo, Norway - NSE1 | ecosystem: Environmental > Terrestrial > Soil > Boreal forest/Taiga > Bulk soil | place: Norway: Oslo | collected... | reverse complement strand
GACGACAGGGCCCAACGGCGGAACAGTCGTCGGAAATCAGAACGATCTCGCCTCTGGATATGGGCCAGATAACTTCGTCCGTCCCCAGCGATTGGTGATCAATTATTCCTACCAACTACCAAAGCTTCCAACAAACAATGCTTTCGCTCAAGCGGCGCTAGGAGGGTGGTCAGTTCAGGGTGTCACTGTATTCCAAACCGGCCACTATCTCACCGTATCCGACACCAATTCCCAGAACGTTTATGGCATAACAACGGATCGAGCTTCCGTGTCTGGAACTTGCAGCCCCGGACAATACGTAAACCCTGGTTCCACCACCTCTAAACTGCTCGACTACATTAACAAGAGCTGCTTCCAGGCTCCCGCTATCATAGGCGGTGAAGAGCCACCCGGAACGTGCGCTCAACCTCTTCCAGACGGAAACTGCCCAGCCGTGGCAACAGGTTTCGGCAACGCTGGAGTCGGCATATTGCGAGGGCCCAGTGAGCTCAACTTCGATTTCTCGCTCTTCAAGAATTTTCCGATCCATAAGATCAGGGATAGCGCTAACCTCCAGTTCCGTGCGGAGTTCTTCAACATCTTCAATCATCCGCTGTTCCAGGATCCCGACACGAGTTTCACCGATGCAGCGTTTGGGCAAATTACCAACACCTATGGCAACCCGCGCATTGTTCAGCTGGCTCTGAAACTGAGCTTCTAATTGGGAGCGCTGGCAGAACTTTAGGAGCAGGACGAGGGATTAAATATAAACGGTGAAACTAAGGGCCAGCGCCGCCGGTGGCCCTTAGTTTCCGAATAGCCCAAAAACTGATACCTTGCCTCCTGCAGATTAGGGAACGCAAACAGCCTCCCGCGTCGCGCTGCCAAGCTGACAGCAGGGCACACGGGAAAGGGCACTACCAGGAGCGAGAGCGATGAACCATACGGCGGCAGTAATCGGTGTGGGATTTGTCGGCAGAGCGCACGTAGACGCTTTGCGGCGGCTGGGAATTCCGATACGCGGCATTCTTGGCAGCACGAAAGAACGCGGCGCGGAATCCAGTCAGGCTTTAGGCCTTGATCGCTCTTACGCCTCGCTCGATGAACTTGCTGCAGATTCTGCCGTCACCTCCGTCCATATCTGCACGCCAAATTACGTCCACTTCGAGCAAGCCAGCAAATTGCTCCGCGCCGGGAAACATGTACTGTGCGAAAAGCCGCTGGCTATGGATTCGCGCGAATCCGAAATGCTGGTAAAACTCGCGCGCGAATCGAATCGCGTCGGCGGCGTCGCCTATAACCTGCGCTACTACCCGCTCTGCCAGGAAGCGCGCTCTCTAATCGAGAAAGGCGAGATCGGCACGCCGCACACTGCGCACGGTAGCTTCCTGCAGGACTGGCTCCTGCATCCGACGGATTGGAACTGGCGTCTGGAACAAAAGCTCGGAGGCGAATTGCGCGCTGTTTCGGACATCGGCACCCACGCCATGGATTTGTTGATGTTCCTGACCGGCAAGAAAATCACCGAGGTCTGCGCCGATCTGGGCACGGTCATTCCTGTTCGCCGCAAGCCGCGCGGCCGGGTGGAAACCTTCAAGAAAACCGAGTCTACCGATTACGACGAAATGCCCATGACCACCGACGACTACGCCACCATGCTGCTTCATTTTCAGGACGGCATGCGCGGCGTCGTTACAGTTTCCCAAGTCAGCGCTGGCCACAAAGCCAAGCTGGGCTTCGGTATTGACGGTTCCAAAGGGTCGTTGTGGTGGAATGCGGAAAATCCGAACGAAATGTGGATCGGACGGCGCGAAACGGCGAATGGCTCAATGCTGAAAGATCCAGCGCTGATGACCCCCGAAGCGCGTCCCTACGCCGTGTATCCCGGCGGCCATACCGAAGGCTATCCAGACACGTTCATGCAACTCTTCAAGGATTTTTACGAGTACATCGCGAAAAATGATTTGAACGCGCCGAGAACATTTCCGACCTTTCAAACCGGCCACGACGAAATGGTGCTCTGCGACGCCATTCTGAAAAGCTCGCAATCCCGCGCCTGGGAAACCGTCGAATGGGACTGAAGCACGCGTACTCTTCTTATTTGGAGTGCGGCAGCTCTGCTGCCGCTTTAGCGCGAGTCGACCGCCAAGCGGAAGGGCCGTTATTCGCGGTACCTGCGCCACTCGCTTGTAGGGGCGCGATTCATCGCGCCCTGGCTGCCCGCCGCATCACTTCTGTTGCGGCGGATAACGATAACTCAAACTCGGTGGCATCCGGTCCGAACGCTGTCGCGTGTTGTATTCGAGTTGATAGCCAAGATGCTGCGCATCGTCTGGATACTCTTTGCCAGCGGGATACGGATAAGGCAAAGGCGAATGTCGCGGAAGCGGTTCGACGCTGAAAGCATACGCAGCATAAAAATCGAGATCCTTCTCGAAGCCGTTCGCATAAAAGAAATAGTCGCGCACCCAACCTGCGGGAAGAGCAGGCAAGTTACGCGGATCGAAATCGAGTTTGACGCCTTCGCCAGAACCGAAAACAACGAAGCGATCGTCCGCGGCGGTGAGCAAATCCAGCACATCGCCAAAACGCGTGTAGTTGCCGGCGGCGCGCGCATACGGGCCGGTCATGCTGCGATTCGCGAAAGAATAAATGGTGTCGCTCGCGGGAGTTAGTCGAATTTCACGCGGGTAACCTAGAAATTCCAGCGATGCTTTCGCGAGCGGAACTTCGGCGGTGCGAATTTCCTGCGCCGCTGGGGTTTGATCGATGCGAATCGCGTCCCAATAAATTTTTAGATTGCTGGCAATACGAATGCGGCGCGTGCCGGGCGGAAGTTTTCCGGTAAGGTCCGCGATCATGGTGCGTTCGAGGCCTGCGGGAAAGCCCATGTCTTCGACGACGCGTGTCCATTTATTTTGAGCGTCTAGCGCTTCGACGTACGGAGCAATCACTTTCACTCCGGCTTGGTCGGCGGCATACATGGATGTAGCCGTGAAATAGTCCGTGTAGCCATCGATGATGAGGCGCAGCGGTTTCGCGGCGTCCCACTTGCCGAGATCGAGCTCGATCCAGTGGAGTTTTGCGAAACCAGTGAACGGCAAGCCTTCGAAATCGGTGACGTATTTTCGATCGCGCTGCGAAATCAAAGACAGAACGTCGTTTCCTTGATCATCCCACGCGCCAAGCGGCGGATGCGCTTCCTGGCTGGCGATGACGCGAAATTCGGGGAAGGGAGGATTGGAAACGAAGCGCTCGTTGGGAAACACTTCGTAAGACGCGGGATGATCGACGGCGAGAAGACGCAGTTGATCGAGATAGACAGTTTCTTCCATCGGTTCCATAAAGCGGAAACTAAGCATGCCGTGAAGCGGACGAAGGCTGCCAGCGCCGACTTTTAGATATTCGTCAGGATCGGGAACATCGCGTTCGGCGACGTGGTTCTGACCCGGTCCAACCCAGTGGCCAACGACGCCGGGGCCGATCATATCGGCGATGAATTCGTATTCTTTGCCGTTCCAGGAAAATAATACAGGACAGGAACTGCCGCGGCGGTCAAGTTCGCCGATGGATTGCGTTTTCTTGGCGGCGAGATTTATTTCATCTTGCGGGACGCCTGTGGGCCAGAGGAGACGAACGACTTCTGCATTTTTTTCTTCGCCAAGGCCAGCGAGGATGTTGGGAGCGTTTTGTCCGAGATATCCGGACGCGCCTTGCACTTCCCACTTTTGATAGAGCGGACCCGCGTAGATTTCTACTTTTGTGCCGATGCCATTTTTGTTGTCGGCGAGAGGTTTGAGGTCGATGCTCATCCAGTTGTGCTGATTCGCTCCTTCGTTTTTCAGGAGGAGCGGTGCATTGCCGAGCTGAGTAACGACAAGGTCGGGGCTGCCGTTGCCCTCGAAATCAGCGATGGCAATGGCGCGCGGCTGCGAAAGCTTGACGGCATCGAGATGGGTTTCTTTTGTGACATCGGCCCAACCTTTTGCGCCGAGATTGCGGAGCAGGCGGAGTTCGCCACCGCTGCTGGATTCGCCGACCGCTACCAGATCGAGCCAGCCGTCATTGTCGTAATCGACGGCGGAAATTCCCCAACCGCGTTGCCAACCGAAGTCCGGAAGAGGGACGCGCTCGAGATGCTTGCCATCAACGTTGCGCCAGAGGCTGATACCTGGTGCGCCCGCGTGCGTGAAAGCGAGATCCATCCAGCCGTCTTTATTGAAATCGAAAGCAACGACGCCGACGGCGGGCGGAAGATTTTCCTTTTTGAAGTCGATTGCGGGGAGCGGAGTGAATTTTCCTTCTCGCGGATTTAGATAAATCGAAGCGCCGTCGAGCCCGCCAGCAAAAACAAAATCAATGGCGCGATCGTTGTTGAAATCCGTAGTGACAAGACCGGCGCTTGTAGCGTCGAAGCCGAGGCCGCTTTCTGCAGAGACGTCGGTGAACGTGCTATTCCCATTATTGCGCCAGAGAAAATTGTGGGCTGCTGTTTCACGCGTACCGGCCGCGGTGGGCTGCATCGTGATGTAGAGATCGAGATCGCCGTCGTGGTCGTAGTCAACAAAGGTGACGCCCACGCAGCCTTTTTCGCGGCGAATGCCGACTTTTTCAGTCACGTCATCAAATTTTCCAGCGCCATTATTGTGGAAAAGATGGATACCGTCGGCCAAGCAGACGGCGAGATCGGTGTGACCGTCGTTGTCGAAATCGCCCGCAGCGCAGCCGAGGCCTCTGCCGGTAATTTCGAGTCCGGATTCTTTCGTGACGTCGGCGAATTTTCCGTTGCCCAGATTGTGGAGAAGGCGGCTGGTGCCGTCGGCTGTCGCGCTGACGAGAAAGAGATCGGGTTTGCCATCGCCGTCGTAATCGAAAAAGCATGCGCCAGTGCTCGGGCCGATTGGCGTCGCAGCGGCGGGCGGGGCCCCTACAGGAGCTTGAAGTACGGACGCGATAGGCTGCTGAACGAAGTGAACGGGAATGGCGGGCGGTGCGTTTTGAACGGAGCTGCGCGGAAGTTCGGCGAGGGAGAAGCGGCCTTGATCGCCGTAGCCTGCGCCGAAAGGCGTGGCGACATGGTCGGCGGTCATCTTTTGAAATTTGGCGAGGTGCTCTTTGGCTGCTTCGGCGTTGCCACTGCGTTGATAAGCGCGGGCCAGGCCAAATTCGGCGGAGGCATGAAACGGAAAAATGGCGAGAGCTTTTTGGAAGGCGACGATGGCTTGATCGTAGCGCTGAAGCTGCGAGTTTAGATAGCCGACGAAATACCAGGGGTCAGCTTCGTCGGCAATTTGCGTGACGTGCGTGAAAGCGGCGACGCCTTTCTCCGCGTCGCCGAGATCTTTGTAGACGAGGCCGAGGTTGTACCAGGCGTAGGGATCTTGCGGAAGCTTTTCGGCAGCGGCCGCGAGGGCGGTGCGCGCAGGCTCAAGTTTTTGCTGAGCGAGGAGAGAGATGCCGAGATTAGCGCGGGCGACTTCGAATTGCGGATCGGCGGCAAGCGATTGTTCGAAGAGTTTTTGCGCGTCGGCGGGGCGCTGTTGATTCATGTAGGCGACGCCGAGAGTGTTGAGGCGATAGGCTTCGGCGGGGTCGATGTGAGGAGCGGCTTTTTGCGGGGCAGAAGCGGACGAAGATTGCGGTGCGCGCGAGTGCAGAAAGGCAGCAGCAGCGAAGAACGAAGAAAGACAAACTGCGAGCATGACAGCCGAACGCCGAAGGGCAGATTGCATCAGGGTATTTGTCCTGTCCGCGAAGTGCGACTAACGCTGGAAAGTTGCGGCGCGGAGTAGTAAAGATTCTGTGTGTAGCGGGGGATAGCGTCAACCGTTTTTCTAGAGAGCTCCTGAGGATGCGCTAGACGAAGTGGCCGGTCGCGGTTCCCCTATTCATCGCGTCACCTGCCATTGCGGACGACTGGCGACTTTAGCACAACTTTCTGGTAGGAAAGTGTGCTTGGCCAGTCGTAGAATCAGCATGAGAGTCGAGGACATGGTGCGACAATGAGCATTCTGATACATCCAGAGCTCGAAACGCGAATTCGCGCTCGAGCTGAAGCTGAGGGGCTCAGCATCGAGGCCTACCTAGAACGACTCGTTCAGGCTGACCAGCAGGGAATGGAAGAGTTAGAAGCACTGGCTCTTGAGGGGCTGGACTCTGGTGTTCCGATCGAGGCGGGACCCTCATACTGGCAAGAAAAACATCGTCGACTCGATGAACGTCTGAAGAAGACCGAGATGCGGTGAGCGCAGCGTACGTGGTCCGCCCGAAGGCGGACCATGATCTGGACGAACAAGCTTATTATTTTGCGACGAAAGCAGGCCCGGAACTCGGCCACCGCTTTCTCCTCGCCGCCCACGAAACATTTGGTCTGCTCGCTACGCAACCGCAAATGGGGTGGCAGGCGAAGCTCAAAAATCCTATTCTTGCGTCCTTGCGAGTTTTTCGCATGCCGGGCTTTGAAAAAATGTTAGTGCTCTATCATCCCAGCCCTCATGGAATTGAAATTCTTCGTGTGATTCACGGCTCCAGGAATATTGCGGCACTGTTACGCCGTGAAGGAATTGGATAAGCGGCGGATCCGCTCGCAAGGCCGCACAAATGTCAAAGACAGCACCCTGAAAATCACAGGGATGCAGCACCCGGCGCTCTCGATCCCATACCGGTTGCGTTTACAATCGGTTTAGAAACCGTGTCGACTCTTAGTCGCGGGTTTAAGAAGGGAAAGTGGAGTATGAAAAACGACGAACCGGTTCTTTCAAGTCATCGCGTGGTATCGGATGAAGAGTGGCTCGAAGCGCGACGTGCGTTGCTGCGCGAAGAAAAGGAAGCCACGAAACGCCACGACGAGCTTACGAAACGGCAGAGAGAGCTTCCATGGAGGAAGGTTGAGAAGAGTTACATTTTTACGACCACGGCAGGAGACGTGTCGCTCAGCGAGCTGTTTGAGGGCCGGACTCAACTTTTCATCAAGCATTTCATGATGGGTCCTGACCAGGACTGGCAGTGTCCGGGCTGTACTTTGGAAGTGGCCCACGTCGATGGCCTTCTCGATTACTTTGAGCATCACGATATGAGCTATGTGGCCGTAGGCCGTGCGCCTATTGCTCAGATCGAAGCTGTACGCCGCAAGATGGATTGGAAATTCAAATGGGTGTCGTCGTTTAAGTCCGATTTTAATTACGACTTCCACGTCTCCATACGACCTGAGGAGATAGCGAACCATCGCGCTACTTACAATTTTCGTGAATTTGATCCTAAGGGGAGCCAAGATCTTTCCGGCAATAGCATCTTTTACAAAGATGAGATCGGTCAGGTCTTCCACACGTATTCAACTTTCGGGCGAGGTGGAGAGCAATTTCTCGGGATCTACGGCTTTTTCGATCTCCTCCCCAAGGGCCGCGAAGAAAATGGTCCAACTCACGCGTTACCGGATTGGTCCTCGTTTAAGACGAAACACATTCACAACTGCAAGGGCTAGAGTGGCTTTTGCCGGCAATCCGGAGTCTCTTGGCGCAGGCGGCAAAGGCGCCTTCGCCGTCGACATGACAAAAGCAAAGCAGGTTCCTCGCTGCGCTCGGAATGACAATTCGTGGCGTGCGGCGCTGGATCGAAAGGGGCACTGCCCATTGAGCCAAGAAATGCCGGTTATTTTCTATTCCTTGACAGTAGCGCTGTGCGTACCTAGGCTAAGGAATTATGGAAGTGCATCTGCCACCAGAGTTGCAGGCAAAAGTGGAACGCGCGGCTGCCGAGAACAAAAGCGGCGCGGAGGAATATGTCAAGCAGCTTGTGGAGCACTACCTCGAGCATGACGCATGGTTTCGGCAGCAGGTGAAGAAGGGCTTGGACCAGCTCGACGGGGGCGAATCTCTGAGCCACGAAGAAGTGGGAGCCCGGATCGATCAAATGTTTCGCTCGTAGATGCAAGTTCGATGGTCACCCGCCGCCGCTGAAGACTTTTTCCGCATTATTGAATACATCCGCCAGGAAAATCCACCTGCAGCCCAACGCATTGCCAGGACAATCTACGAAAGTGCTGGCTCACTGAAGTCTTTTCCGTACAAGGGCAGAACTGGCCGAGTGGAAGGCACTCGCGAACTTCCCCTGCCGCCGCTTCCTTTCGTGGTGGTTTACCGGCTCGTCAAAGATATCGTGGAAATCGTGAACGTAATCCACGGTGCGCAGAAATGGCCGCCTGAGGGTTGAAGGCGACTACATCTCATTACGCTGAGAATACGAGTGAGAGCTTCCCAAAGGCGGCACGGCAATCTTCTCGCTTTACGGCGCGGCTGAAGCCGTGCCCTGCCCAAGCCCCCACCTCCTGAAGAGTGCAGATCGAGATCCGTACGCTGAGAAGCACAGAGATGGGCACTGGGCTTCGTTCCAACGTCGATGTGTGTAAAATCGCTCTGAGTTAATTGGCAACCTATAGTTTGTTTGGAGACTTCGAACCCCTAAGAGGACTGTGATGAGGAATTTGAGACTACCGTTATTCGTTGCATTATTTTTGATTGCTGGGAGCTCGGGATTTGCGCAGCAGCCTCGTAAGGTGATCATCAATCAGGATTGCTCGGGGCCGGGCGGCAGCAATATGCAGACGTTGCTGACCTTGATTCAATCTCCCAAGGTGGAAGTCTTGGGGATAACTGTGGTCAGCGGAAACCAATGGCGCGACGAGGAGGTCGCACATACGCTGCGCCTGCTGGAGTTGATTGGGAGGACCGATATCCCGGTGGTGCCGGGAGCTGTGTTTCCGCTTGTGCATCGGCGTAAGGAAGCGCTTTTATGGCAGGCACGATACGGAAAAGTTGAGTTCGCCGGAGCTTGGGACGATCGCTGGTGGCACGAACATGACGTGATTCCGGCGCTGAAGGAAGGGCAGCCCACGACAAAGCCAGCCGATGAGGACGCCGCGCACTTCCTGATCCGCATGGTTCACAAATATCCGCATGAAGTGACGATTTACGAAGGTGGCCCGATGACGAATCTGGCGCTTGCCAACGCCATCGATCCGCACTTTGCGGAATTGGCCGAAGGTCTGGTGTTTATGGGCGGAAGCCTGAGTCCGCAGACGGACGATCCGGAGTTTATCAGCAGCCCGCGGCACGAATTTAATTTCTGGTTCGATCCTGAAGCGGCGAAGAGCGTGTTAGAGGCGCCGTGGAAGAAGATCGTGTGCACGCCGGTGGACATCTCCGTCAAAACCAGAATCACGGACGCCATGGTTGCCGAAATCAAGAAGAGCAACAGCGGCGCGGCGCAGTACGTCGTGAAGTATTTTATGGCGGACCAGGGCGGTTCGTATATGTGGGATGAACTGGCGGCTGCGGCGTGGATTGACCCGACGCTGATCACGAAAAAGGAAATGCGCTATATGAGCGTGGATATTGACCACGGTGCGGGTTATGGAAACACGCTCACGTGGGTAGAGAAAGACAACCCGAAGCTAGGTGCGCGGCCGGTGGAAATCCAGATGGATTTGGATCTGGCACGATTTGACAAGATGTTTGTGGAATTGATGAAGGCGCCTACGCCACAGCCTCATTGAGAGCGCACTGTGGCTGTTCCGGCTGTCCCCGTTTGCGATTTTCCGGCTCGATAACCGCCATTTCGATACGAAATCACGTTTAGGGAACCTTTTGAGAATGCAGGTCGTACCTCATGGGGAGAAGGGAGATCCATGTCTCGACGAATTTTTGTGGGTGCAGCGCTAACGATTGTGATGATGATTTTGGCGGCCGCGGAACGTGCGCAAGCTACGTATTCGATCGTGGCTTGCGATGCGAAGACGCGGGAGTGCGGCGTTGCGGTCGAGACGAACAATTTGGCGGTTGGCGCGAGCGTGCCTTATGCGCAGGCGGGCGTTGGTGCGGTGGCTTCGCAATTCGAAACGAATCCGCATTATGGGCCGCGTGGGTTGGTGCTACTGGCGCAAGGCTTTGGTCCGGCGGAGGTGATGAAGAAGATTTTGGCGGAGGATGGAAGCTTCGACGGTGAGGGGATTGAGTCGCGGCAGGTTGGGATCGTGAGCGTCGACGGGCGCGGCGCCAACTACACCGGCGAGGAAACTGCGCACGCGGATTGGGCCGGAGCGCGGTCGGGCGTGGGCTATAGCATTCAGGGAAACGGATTGGTGGGACCGACTGTGGTTGAAGCAATGGAGCGGGCGTTTTTGAAGACGGAGGGAGCTTTAGCGGAGAGGCTGATGGCGGCGCTGGTGGCGGGGGACGCGGCGGGTGGGCAGAAGACTGGACGTGAATCGGCTGCACTGCTCGTGAAAACGATGGACGGTTTTCCGATGGATATCGATTTGCGCGTCGACGATTCGAACGATCCGGTCGGAGGATTGAGGAAATTGTTTGATATGCAAAGCGCGCGACAGCAAGTGATTCAGGCGAGCTTGGCGGCGCGAGCGGGACGTTTGGACCAAGCTAGAGCGTTGCTGATCGGAGCCGTTGCGCGAGGACACGATTGGACTCGAGTGTGGATTCGTGGAGCGCGGGTTGCGGAAAATATTGAGGAGCCGCGCTTAGCCCTGAAATATATCGGTGCGGCGTTTACGCAAAATCCGGCTTGGGCGGACGCGGAGATTGGAGAAGGGAACTACGCGGAGATTGGGGCGAGTGCTGAGTTCCATCGTTGGGTGAGTGCCGAGGAGGAGAAAAATGCCGTTGCGGCGTTCGAACAGGTGCGAGGATCGAAGGATACGACGCTGGAGAGGCGGGTTTCGGTAGGCAGAATCTTGTTGGAGGCTGGGCGCGCGGATGAGGCGATCTTGATTTTGAATGAAAGAACGCAGGGGGATGAGGAGTCTATTGAGTTGAGGCTGCTAAGGGCGACGGCGTATGCGGCGGTGAAGGATTACGTCAACGCAATGGCGCAGTGCGATGCGGCGTTGAAGAGCGAGCCGAAAAATTTGCGCGTGCGGATGAGGTTAGAGAAATTGCAGCGGGAGCGGGAGGCGGGGCGATGACGGCATGGTTGCAGGAAATGAGGCAGACGTTGCGGCGGCTTGCGAAGGCCCCGGGGTTTGTGCTGGCCGTGGTTGTGTCGATTGGGCTGGGGATTGCGGCGAACGCGACGATTTTTTCGATGGTTAGCCGGTTTGTGCTGAGTCCGGCGCCGGTGGGCGATCCGAGTACGTTGGTGTCGCTGCACACAACGACGCGAGGAGAATGCTGCAATCATTTTTCGTGGCCGCTTTTTAGCGATTTGCGCGATGAGGCTAACTCGTTTTCTGGCGTCGCGGGCTATCAGGACCTGTTGCCGGCGTCGATTGGAGGCAATGGCGAGCCGGAGCGCGTATGGGGACAGGCGACGACAGCGAATTATTTTGATGTGGCGCAATTGGGGATGACGCTAGGAAGAGGGTTTGCCAGCGATGAGGAAAAGCTGCCTGTGATTGTCCTCGGGCATCGCTTGTGGCAGAGGCGGTTTGGTGCGGATCCGGCGATTGCCGGGAAGACGATTATGCTGTCGGGCCATTCCTATACGGTTGTCGGTGTTGCGCCGCCGGTGTTCCGCGGGGTCGATCTGCCGCTTGATCCGGAGTTTTGGGTGCCGCTTGGGAATCTTGATCAGTTGCTGCCGAAGACTAGCAACTACGATTCACGCAATTATCATTGGCTGGCGGTGATGGGCAGGTTGAAGCCCGGCGTTACGCGCGCGCAGGCTGCGGCTGAACTCGGTGTGCTTGCGCAGCGTTTCGCGGTGGCTCACGCGGAATCGGAGAAGGATGGGGGCTTTCGTTTTGAGACGGCGGGAACACTTTCGCCGCACGATAAATCCGCGGTGATGATATTTCTCGGCGCGCTGACGGTCGTGGTGCTGCTGGTTTTGTGCATCGCTTGCGCGAACGTCGCGAATCTTTTGCTGGCGCAGGCTTCGGGGCGGCAGCGCGAGATGGCTGTGCGGCTGGCGGTGGGAGCGACGCGCGGGCAGTTGATGAGACAGATGCTGACGGAAAGCGTGGTGCTGGCGATGGGCGGTGGGCTGCTTGGCGTCGTGCTTTCGTTGTGGGCAACGCGGGCGCTATCGACATTTCAGACGCCTGCGCCTGTGCCACTGGATCTCAGCGTGAGCATTGACTGGAGAGTCTTGCTGTACACGTTTGGCGTGAGCGTTGGCAGCGGGTTGTTGTTTGGGCTGGCACCCGCGTGGGCTGCGTCGCGAACTATTTTGACGAGCGCGCTGAAAGGCGAGGATATTCTTGCGAGGCCGGGGCGGCGTTGGACGCTGCGCAATGTGCTGGTTGTCGCGCAGATCGCGATGTCGCTGGTTTTGTTGTGCGCTACCGGACTTTTCTTGCGGAGCATGCAGAGCGCGGCTGGAATTGATATTGGATTTCGTTCGCGTGGAATCTTGATGATGTCCGTCGATCCACGGGAGCACGGGTATACGGCAGAGCGGACCGTGCAACTGTTGGGTCAATTGCGCGAGCGCGTTGCGGCGCTGCCGGGAGTTAGTTCGGCGGCAGGGACGGATGTCGCGCCGCTCTCGATGGGAAATCGGAGCGACGGATTTGGCGTTGAAGGACGGCCAGAGACTCTGGATTTGAATTCGAGCGTGGACCTTTATATGGCGACGGCTGGGTATTTCGACACGATGGGGATTCCGTTGATTGCGGGACGCGATTTTGCGAACGAGGGTGTTGTGGAGCCAAAAGTGGCGGTGGTGAATGAAGCGTTTGTTGCGCAGTTGTTCAAGAAGGAAAGCCCCTTGGGGCAGCGCGTTTCGGGTGGCGGCATGACGTATCAGATTATCGGCGTGGTGAAGAATACGAAGTCGCGGACGCTTGGCGAGGAAACTCGGCCGGTGCTTTATCGCTCGCTTTCGCAAAATGTCGCCAGCGATCCTTCGTTTCTTGGTTACACGATCGTGGTGCGATCGGCGGGAGATGCTGCAGGGTTGGCGAATGCGGTACGCAGTGAGATTCGCGCACTCGATCCGACGCTGGCCATTTTCAATGCGGTAACGATGGAAGAGCATTTACGCGGCGCGCTGTTTTTGCCGCGACTCGCTGGGACGCTGTTCGGGGTTTTCGGAGTCGTAGGATTGCTGCTCGCGGCGGTCGGATTATATGGCGTAATGAGTTATTCGGTGAGCCGTCGAACGCGAGAGATTGGCATTCGCATGGCGCTGGGAGCTCAGGCGGGAGGCGTGCAAGGTCTGATTGTTTGGCAGGGCATGGCGCTTACCTTGATTGCGCTGGTGCTTGGTTTGGGCGCGGCTTTTGCGGTGACGAAGGTTTTCACGAGCATTCTTTATGGAATTCGTCCGCACGATTTGTTGACGTTCACGGTTGTGCCGGTGTTCCTTGCCGGTGTTGCGCTACTGGCATGTTGGATTCCTTCGCGGCGGGCGGCGCATGTCGATCCGCTGACAGCGCTGCGATACGAATAAAGTCTCCATGATTTGCGGATCGCTTTTTGGATAAATTCCTCAACCTGTAGATGACTCTGGCCCCGAACTGTGCGCCGCTGATGATTCCTCGATTTGTCTAGCGGATTTCAATAACTTGGTCGCCAAATTTCAGGCATGACTCGACCCTTGGCCACGAGCGCTCGAACGCCGCAAGAAGCGCAGTTGTTCGGCAGTTGCCAAGGCGGACCCAGATGAACTTGATTTTTGCGTCGCGCTTTTTTGCGAGGTAGAAGAAATCTTCGTCTTTGCTGATGATTACGCGTTCGTGCGCTTCGGCGTGACGGCAAATGTCACTATCGCGCGCGTCGCCCAAACCAGCTTCCAAAACGTGCTCGCAATCAAATCCTCGGCTTCGCAGATATTGGGCGAGCGCGACCGGTAGCTGGTTATCAACGATGAATTTCACGACGTCGGAAGCACGACGTGGTCGGTCTGATGAGCTGCGTAGTCCAGGGCCGCGAGGATGTCCTCACGCTCAAGAAATGGATAGTCCGCCAGGATTTCTTCGAAGGAGGCGCCTGCCCCGAGCAGTTCAAGCACGTCGGTAACACGAATACGATGTCCGCGGATGCAAGGACGGCCGCCACACTTATCGGCTTCGACTGTGATTCGATTGAGGCGTTCGAGATTCATTGAATTTCTCGTTGTTTTGACGATACGCAATCTTTTGTTCAAAGGCAAGCTATAGGCCAATTTGCGGGCTACTTGACCATAAACGGGCGGGCACATACGCTCGAATGCCTGACTATGAACAAAATAATTTTGGGGACGATTGCGGAAATTGCTGCGGGAATTCGAGGGAAGAAATTTTCGCCGGTTGAGGTTGTGGAGGCGCACCTGGAGCGAGTGGCGGAGGTGCAGCCGAAACTGAATGCGTTTGTGCATCTTGATGCGGAGGGGGCGCGGAGGCAAGCGCGCGTTGCAGAAGCAACGCTGAAGCGCGGAGACCCGTTGGGGACGCTGCATGGCGTTCCTTTGACGATTAAGAGCTGTATCGATGTGGCGGGCTGGCCGACACCGTCGGGGTCTTTCCTGCGGAAGGATTATGTGGCGCAGGTGGATGCGCCGCTGGTCGCGCGGTTGCTGGCGGCGGGCGCGATTATTTTGGGAAATACGAATACGCCGGAGTTTTTGATGGCGTATGAGACAGACAATTCTTTGAGTGGCAAGACTAGCAATCCGTGGAATTTGGAGCGGTCGTCGGGTGGATCGAGCGGGGGAGAGGCCGCGGCGATCGCGTCGGGCTGCTCAGCAGGCGGAGTGGGGAGCGATGGGGGCGGATCGGTGCGCGTGCCGGCGCATTTTTGTGGGATTTGTGGGTTGAAGCCGACGCCGGGGCGGATTCCCGCGACCGGGCATTATCCTGAAGGTGGAGGGGCGTTTGGTTGGATCGGCGTGGTTGGTCCGATGGCGCGTACGGCTGCGGACGTGCGGACTTTGTTTGAAGTGATGGCGGGGCCGGATGCAGGGGATGCGCTCTCCGCGCCAGTACCGGTGCACAAGATCGAGGAGAAGGAAATACGCGGATTGAAAATCGGGATTTTGGAGAGCGGGGCGCTGGGCAGGGTCACGCCAGAAACGTCAACGGCCGTGGAGCGAGCTGAGAAGATTTTGAGTGAGCAGGGGTTTGCTGTTGAGAAGAAAAGTTTGATCGGGCTCGATCGGGCGATTGAGGTGTGGTGGTATTTCTTTGGACCGGTTATTGCGGACAGCATCCGGAAGGGCGCAGTGGGGCATGAGGGGGAGTTGAGTCCGATGCTGCGCGAGTATGTGGAACTGGCAACTGCGGAGACAACGTTGACTTGCGATGGGTTTCTGAGCGCTTGCGCAGAACGCGACAAGTTGCGCGCGGACATTGTTCGGCAGATGGAAGATGTGAGAATACTTTTGTCGCCGGTGTCGGCCGGGCCAGCGTTCCGGCATGGAGAGGGGAATTGGCGAGTAGGCGAGAAGGAAAACTATCGGGACACGATGAGGCATTCGCAGTGGTTGAACTTGGTGGGATTTCCGGGGTTGGCCGTGCCGCTGGGAAAGTCGCGCGAAGGGTTGCCGATTGGAGTGCAGGTGATCGGACGGCCTTACGAGGAAGAGTTGATTTTGGCGGTGGGGGAGGCGATTGAGCGGGGGCGTGGTTCTTGGCAAGCGCCGAACATTTAGCGTGGGGGCAAACCAGAAGAGGCAAGACGGCAAGAATAAACGGCGAGGCAAGACGGGAGGGGCAAGCCCCCCCTACAGATTTGGGTTGGTGGGAGGCGGTTGTTTTAGTTCGGGATTGGGGATGGGGGCGTCGCCGTATTTTTCGCGTTGTTTGGTGAGGCTGGAATCGACGAGTTTTTTTGAAGTGGCCAGTTCGGCTTGGGCTTCTTCGCGGCGGCCTAGGCGGAGAAGTACTTGGCCGCGCATGAAATGGACATTCTGATTGTCGGGGACGAGTTTTTCAGCGGCGTCGAGCGCGATGAGGGCTTCGCGATTTTTTCCCTGGCGTTGATAGAGACGGGCCAGGCCGAGGAGCGAAGCGGGCTGGCGGGGATTGTAGCGAAGGGCTTCGCGGAAAAGATGCTCGGCTTCGGCGTCCTTCTGCTGTTGTGAGTAGAGCAGGCCGAGTTGTTCGTAATTGTCGGGAAGATCGGGCTCGATGGCGATGTCTTTGCGGAATTCGGCTTCGGCGCGGTCATGGTCTTCTTTCTTCATGTAGGCGAGTCCGAGACTAAAGTGGACGTAGGGTAAGTTGGAATTCGCGGAGGCGGCGATTTCCAGCTCGGAGATGGCTTTGTCCAATTCTTCGCGGTTGAGATAGGCCTTGCCAAGAATCAGGTGGAACTCGGGAGTTTGGCCGCCGACTTCAACGAGGCGGCTGAGGGCCTTTTCGTCGAGGTCGTTTTGATTGGCGTTGTGGGCAGCGATGTCGAGGACGTAGAGATAGGTGAAATCGTTGGACATTCGCGGCCAGAGGGGCTCGAGTACGGCGACGGCGTCGGCGTAGTGTTCCGTGAAGACGTAGCAGAGACCGAGGAGGTAACGGGCTTGTTGAGAGTCCGGCTGATCGCTGACGACAGAGGCGAGCGGGGCAACGGCTCCGGCGTAGTCGCCGCGGCGATATTTCACGAGGCCGATGTTAAGGCGAATGCCGGACATTTTGGGTTCGAGTTTTTCGGCTTTTTGAAGAAGGGTGAGCGCGTGGTCCCATTCCTTGCGGCGCATGGCGATAACGCCAAGATTGGCGTAAGCCGCGCCGGATTGTGGATCAACGGAGAGCACGCGACGAAAAGCGACTTCGGCAAGGGTTAAGTCGCCGGATTTCAGTGCCGTTTGCCCTTCCGCAAAAGAAGCCTGAGGATCGACCGCGGAGACGTGGCTCGATCCTGCGGGGCTAGTTTGCTGGGACTGCGGAAGCGGGGAGCAATCTAAAGTCGGCGTCAGGAGACAGACGCATAAAGCGATGCCTAAAAAGCCAAAGAGAAAATAGGCGAGCCGCGCACGGAGGCTAGAAGACATCGTTCGGTAGTGTCCAGCAGGGGAAGAAGGAATTCAAGCGGTGAACAGCGGACGTGAACGTAAACGGTCAGGCACAGAAATGGATGGCGCGCGCGATTGGGGCTTACGGCCCGATTTTCAGCTTGACACGGACGCGGATATGCCTTATTAATCCGATTTAATAGGTGCGATTGGGTGCGTTTCTGAATGTCGAGTGGTGGGGCTTCCTCCAATGAGTGGCCTTCTGCAAGCGGCAGATACCAGGGGTACCCGCAGTAGCAGGTGTAATTGTGCCCCCACCAGACCGGTAATCCATATTAAAAATTTGGGGAGGTAGCAAAGTGAAGTTACACGGTCATAGTTTTCATGCTGCTTGTATGCTGAAAAATCTGTCCAAGGTGGCGCGGCTCGTGATCTGTGCGACGATCGCGATTTTGTGCACCGCGTTTGTCGCGAAGGCGCAAGACACTGGTTATATTGGCGGTACGGTGACGGACAAGACGGGCGCGGCGGTTGCTGGGGCGGAAGTGGTCATCTCCAGCACGAACGGCAGCTCAACCCACCCAACTAGCACGAACGGAGATGGCGCGTACGTGGTCGCCGGATTGCCAGGCGGGTCCTACAACATCGTGGTCACGGCTAAGGGATTCCAGAAATATACGGCGAAGGCCGTTGTGCTGGACGTTGCGGCGAAAATTCGTGTGGATGTCCAGTTAACTGTAGGGCAGATTACGGAAGAGGTGGTTGTAACGGGTGAAAGTGTTGCGCAAGTCGAAACGCAATCTTCGGCCCTGGGCACGACTATCAGCGGCACTCAAGTGAATCAACTCGAGCTCAACGGCCGCAACTTCACGCAGCTCGTTACGCTGACGCCTGGTGTGGTCAATCAGACCGGTTCGGATGAGGGTAAGGTCGGCGTCTACGGCAACGTCCAGTTTAGCGTGAATGGGGGCCGAACTGAGTACAACAACTGGGAGCTGGACGGCGGCGACAATATGGATAACGGCAGCAATTCGACGCTGAACGTCTATCCGAACTTGGATGCGATTGCCGAATTTAAGGTGCTCACCTCGAACTACGGAGCGCAGTATGGCCGCAACGGTTCAGGCACGGTGGAAGTGGAGACCAAGTCGGGCGGCAGCTCCTTCCATGGCAGCGCGTTCGAATACCTACGCAACGATATGTTCAATGCCAGGCCCTGGTCGTCGGGAAACATTCCAGGCGATCCAAATCCGTCGTACAAAAAGAACGACTTCGGCTACACAATAGGCGGACCCGTCTTCATCCCTCATCACTACAACACCGATAAGAACAAGACCTTTTTCTTCTGGTCGCAAGAATGGCGCCGCGAGAGGAACCCTTCATCGATTGACCAAAACGTTCCCTCGGTTGCCGAGCGTGGCGGTAACTTTTCAGATCTGTGTCCAGGACCTGATTGCCCCAACGTCGCCAACCCTGCGGCGGTACCCATTAGTGCCGCGGGTCAGGCGCTCGAGGCTTTGATCCCGTCGCCCAACACGACTCTCGGCGGTTTCCCTGCATTCGCCGACACCGTTTCCACCCCGACTACGTGGCGTGAGGAACTCATACGCGTCGATCAAAACATCTCGGATAAGTACCGCCTGACGTTCCGATACATCCACGATTCATGGTCGACGGTCGTCCCCAACCCGTTGTGGGGCGTAGGCACTTCCGATTTCCAAAATATCCAGACCAACTTCGTCGGGCCGGGTACGAGCTTCGTCGCACGCCTGAATGCGAACATTTCACCTACCTTGCTGAATGAATTCGTGGCCAGCTACACGGCCGACCACATTTTCTTGACGGCGCTCAATGGGCCGCCGGGTCTCCCCGCCGGTTCCATGGGCTCGCTGTTCAATAATGGTCTTGGTGGAAAGCTTCCAGCCATCAATCTTAGTGGTAACACGGCGTACGATGGCGGCGCCAATGGTGCTCTAGCGCAAGACACAGGCTACTTTCCCTGGAACAACGCCAACCCTACGTACACCTACCGCGACAATTTGACGAAGATCGCCGGCAAGCACACTTTGATTATGGGCGTGTATTTCGCGGCTGCGCAGAAGAACGAGGATAACACTGCAAACGTTCAGGGGGTTCTTTCCTTCAGTACGTCCTCGCCGATCAGCACTGGAAATTCCTTCGCCGACATGTTGATGGGGAATGTCGCGCAGTATAGCCAGACGGACCTGGAGAGCAAGTACTACAACCGCTACAAGATTGTTGAGCCCTATTTCCAGGATGACTGGCGGGTCACGAAGCGCCTCACTCTAAATCTCGGCGTGCGTGTCAGCCTTTTTGGAACTTACCGCGAGAGGTACCAGCATGCTTTTGCCTTTGACCCAGCTACGTTCACCACATCGGCGGAGCCGGGACTTTTCTATGACCCGACTAACTCGAGCAATCCACTGAATGGTTCTTTGGTAGGGGGCAACCCGTTCAACGGCCAGATACAGTGCGGCGGAACCGGAGGAACATCCTCAATCCCTGGCAGCGTTCTCACTGCTTTCCCTGGTGCCACTGTGGGCCCGTCTTCTAACGCGGGCTGCCTGCAAGGACATCTCTTCAACCCGGCACCGCGAATCGGGTTCGCATTCGACCCGAAGGGCGACGGCAAGATGGCAATTCGGGGTGGCTACGGCATATTCTACGAACACACAAACGGTAACGAAGGCAACACCGAATCGCTAGAAGGTTCGGCTCCTTTCGTGCTCACTTCCTCTCAATTTAACGTGCAAGGCTATACCAACGTCGGAGCCGGAGGGGGATCGCTCTTTCCGCTCTCGCTGACGGAAATCCCGACCAAAGTGCAATGGCCTTACGTCCAGCAGTGGAACTTGGACGTTCAGAGAGAACTGCCGGAGCACATCGTCTTGAGCGTAGCCTATGTGGGAAGCAAGGGTACGCACCTGACGATTCTGAGCGATGGCAATCAGCTATTCCCAGCGCCTGCGGGGAGCAATCCATTCGCTCCGGGACAGCCGATCACGGCCGCGGATTGCGCAACCATCGTGAATCCAGCCACTGGTTTGCCAGCCCCTGGCGCTACGCTCGGAAACGGCACGCCAGTTCCTAATGCCGCACTGAGCAATCTTTTCGTGGCATGCGGAAACAGCGCGGATTTGGTAAGGACGAACTTTCCGGGAGTGAGTACCGTTCCGAATCTGCAGGACGGTGCGAACTCGATCTACAACGCCCTGCAAGTCTCCGCGAACCGCACCGTTGGGGACCTGACGTTGAGCTTGGCCTACACTTACAGCCACTCGATTGACGATTCCTCTGACCGGTCCGATACGGCCTTCGTGAATTCTTACGACTATGCCGCTAACCGGGCAAGCTCTACCTTCGACCAAAGACACAACCTGGCGATCAGCTATGTGTATGCGTTGCCCTTCTTCAAGAGTTCGTCGGGATTCGAGCGTGTGGCCCTTGCGGGATGGCAGATTTCGGGCATCACCGTTGCTCAGACTGGAAACCCGTTCAGCGTAACCAATAACACTCAGTTTGGCGACAATGCTGGTGTCGGCAATGGCGAGGGAACCGGCTCACGGCCGGACCTCGTCGGTAATCCTAGCGCACTCACGGCCGCCCAGAAAAACGCTATTGATTCCACTTCGTTCGGGGTCCTCTATTACAACCCGAGCGCTTTTGCGATTCCGACCGGACTCACTTTTGGCAATGTGGGGCGCGACACGCTCTACCTGCCGGGCCGTCTCAACTTTGACTTCGGACTCTCCAAAAAATTCTCGATCAATGAGAAGACCGGGTTCGACTTCAAATGGGAGATGTTCAATATGTTTAACCATACGCAATTCAATTCGATCGACTCGGGTTTGAACGATGCAAGCTTTCTGCAGCTGAACGGGACGCACGATCCGCGACGCATGCAGTTTAGCTTACGGTTCTTCTTCTAAACGGAACGGAAACGAGAAGGGCGGTCCGACGTGGTCGGATCGCCCTTTTTTTCTGATAATGACCATCGCTTTTTTGTATACTCCCACCGCCCGTCCAAGAGGAGAGAAAACCGCCATGAAACGCCGAACATTTATAGAAAAATCGATCGCCGCAGCCGCAGTCTTCGCGGCAAGGCCATCGTGGGCCGTTGCGAGCGAACACGAAATCAAGAAGGTGGGATTGCAGCTTTACACCGTGCGCACGGAAATGCCGAAGGATTTTGACGGGACGATCGCCAAGGTGGCGGCGACGGGCTACAAAGAGTTGGAGTTTGCGGGATACTTCGGCCGCACGCCGAAAGAAGTCCGCGCCGTGGTCGACAAGAATGGACTAACGGCGCCCTCCACACACCTCGGTTACGATCTCATCGAAAATAAATTGCCGGAAATGATTGAAGCGGCCCACGTTATAGGGCACGAATACATCGTCTGCCCGTGGCTCGACGAGAAACAGCGCAACGCGGATGGCTGGAAGCGGGCGGCGGATCTGTTCAATAAAGCCGGTGAGGCCACCGGGAAGGCTGGGATACAGTTCTGCTATCACAACCACTCGTTCGAATTCTCTCCGGTCGAAGGTTTGGACGGACAGATGGCGTACGACTTTCTGCTGACGAAAACTGATCCCAAGTTCGTAAAGATGGAAATGGATTTGTGCTGGATTAGCGTGGCGGGGAAGGATCCACTGAGTTACTTCAACAAATATCCGGGGCGGTTCCCGCTGGTTCACGTGAAAGATTATGTGAACGATCCGAACGCAACGAGTAGTTACGCTGGAGCGACGGGCTCTGTGGAATTTAAGGGACGGCTCGCGGATGCCGGCAAAGGGACGATCGACTTCAAGCGAATCTTCGCGGAGTCCGAGAAGGGCGGCATCAAGCATTATTTCGTCGAGAATGACGACGCGAAAACGCCGTTCGAGGACATCAAGATCAGCTACGACTATTTGAGCGCACTGCGCTTCTAGTTGCTGGCGATTCGGTTTCGGGGAGGGAGCACCGTGCGTAAAGTAGGTATCTGTCTGGCCTGCGTCGTGGGCCTAGCTTTGCTATTGGCTGCGGCGCGGGCGCAAACGCCACCGTGGAAGCAACTTTTCAACGGCAAAGACCTAACCGGCTGGAAGCACGTCGGACCTGGGGACATGACGGTCGAGGATGGGCTCATCCGAACGCACGGCGGGATGGGCCTACTTTATTGGACCGGAGGCAAGCTCGGGAATTGCCGCATTCGTGTGGTCTACAAGATGCGGGATTTTAATGACAATTCGGGCGTGTTCATTCGGATTCCGATCGAGCCGCGGGAAGCGTGGATGCCCGTGAATTATGGCTACGAAGTGCAGATCGACAATCATCCCGAGACTTCGAACGAGGACGAGTATCACATCACAGCGGCTCTTTATTCTTTGACGAAGCCGCTAGCCAAACCGGGGAAGCCCGGCCCCGAATGGAACACGATGGACATTACGCTCGATGGGCCGCACACCATTGTTGTCCTGAACGATGTGAAGGTGACTGATTACACCGAGGGGCAGCCTGTTCCGGAGCGGAAGTTTGACTTCGAGCCGCAACGTGGGCGCCGGCCGGATGAAGGCTACATCGGGTTGCAGAACCATAGCGACAACGACATCGTGTTTTTCAAAGAAGTGAGCGTACAGGCATTGAAGTGACGGCTTTAGGAAGAATAAGAAAGAGCCAAATCAGGAGGGTGAGATGAGCAAAAAAGGTTACTCGCGTCGTGAGTTTCTGCACAGCACAGCGGGGGCTACGGGTGCGCTGGCGGCGGCTCCGAGCATCTTCCTGAAGCCGGAGTACATTCCGTCGGTTCTCGAACGAGTAGCTCCGAGCGACACTTTGCGCTTCGGAATTATTGGGATTGGGATGCAGGGCTCGGGCTTGCTAACGGCTGCCGTCCAATTGCCGGGTGTGG
>Ga0265349_1000007_pt1 | contig 23245 bp, 12 predicted proteins | sample NSE1metagenome_FD_189092 | JGI IMG/M metagenome (GOLD analysis project Ga0265349, IMG submission 189092) | Soil microbial communities from Maridalen valley, Oslo, Norway - NSE1 | ecosystem: Environmental > Terrestrial > Soil > Boreal forest/Taiga > Bulk soil | place: Norway: Oslo | collected... | reverse complement strand
CTTCCCCTCGAGGGCTTTCTTGCGGTCGATTTGTCCCAAGAATTCTTCCGGCCATTTTGGGGGCGCCAATCGTTGAAGTGAGTTCTCAATTTTCTGCAGATTTAGGATCTGGGCGTTCGAATCGAAAAGGCCGTCTTGGGGCGTCTTGGATCGTAAGTCCATGGACATAAACACACCCATGGTCTCTGTCAGGTTGCGTGAGATCGAATCCTGCTGCACGCCGCGCCATTGCGTCCACGAACCTTGGGGAGAATTCCAGACGAAAGGAGGTTTGGTGGGCGCTAAGGGAGTTGACCAGTTCTCGAGAATTCCGGGTGTGGTAGACACCAGACGATTGACGATCAAACCGATGGCATCGATTCGAGAGGGCCCCCAAGGTATCGGCGCGACTACGGCACGGGTGCGGTACTGATGCACTCGCCCGGCATCACTCTCAAAGCGTTTGCGAAAAGAGCTCTTGGCGTCTGGACTAGATACGCCGAGTCGCGCGGCCAGGCGATCGAACTTTGCTGTGTCACTTAATGCGGCCTGCATTGCGTCATCAAGGGCATAGGAATATGCCATGAAGTCGAACGTATTACCGACACCGCCATCGATGCGAATGCGCTTTCCTTGGTAAGTCAGCTGTGCGGTATGGCAGAGCGCACAGTTCACACCGACTGACTCGCCCTTCCACTGACCTTCCGTCACTACCGTCTTTGTCAAACCGACTGGCAAACCGTCCGGGTTGGTCCTGGGATTCGCGGCCTGCGTGATTAAACCATAGCGCTCGCTATTCGCATCCGACCGGAAGAGTTCCTGGCTGCCCGCAACCTCTAGATTGAGGAAGATGTCGTACGCGATGATGGTTGAGCCTTGCGAGATCTGGTACCACATTTCCCGATCTGCCTGCGACCAGCCCTGATCGAGATAAACGACACTCTCCGTGGAAGACTGGGCCACTACTGGTTTAAACCAGGAGGAACCGAGCACGCAGGCACAGGAAAGCGACAACGCAAGTAAAGCGCTGATCCACAGAACCCTCATGGCCAGCTTCATAGGAACACTCCGCGATAATTTAACGATACTTTTTTGTCAGTCTCCTCATGAGTTAGCTCACTGCCCTGGAGAACCAGCGGGAGCTTAGTGCTCCACACGGATGCACGAACAAAAAACCCTGATTTACATGATCCCGGTGGACATGTGTTGGTATCTACTCGCGAGATCACAGAGCTGCAAATCGCGAGAATAGAAAGGCCAACGCCACTCGGCTACTGGCAGAAGTAACAGAGCAAGAGCGGAAGCGTGGGTTGGGGTCGTGAGGAAGTGACCCAGCGCCCTGGACACCCGCACCAAATTTCCCGGACATCTGTTACTTGTGACACTTACAAGAGAGGCATCAATCGAAGCACTATTTGGCGCCCAACCTTCTGTTCCGATGTGGCGCGTTCTGGCCTCTCGCTATTTGGATTTTGGGTAACGAGGCTATTCGTAATGGAGGTGTATTGTGTCACTCATTAACGATCTTCTGGAAAAGTCACCCAGTTTGTCCACTGCGTCCAAGTACACGTCGATGAACGGTCTCTTGTATCTCGGGACCGGAGCACTTCTCGTCGCTTGGCCGGGCGCAATTCAGACGCTCTTCATGGATTCAGCTTTTGCTGGACACGAGGAAGCCCTCTTTCGTGTGATTGGCCTAACGGTTGGGGTCATCGGCTGGCTCTATGTATTCGGCGGACGTTCGGGCGCACGGCAAGCCGTGGCCGCTTCGGTAATCGATCGTTTGATATTCGTACCGGCGGTGCTCGTGCCCTTGGCGATAAGCGGAGTATTCCCCCATTTTCTGCTGGCCATCGCCATTCTCGATCCCACACTCGCCATTGGTGGCTGGGTGCTTCTCAGTCGCAAAACGTGAGGTTACGCCGATGCTGGTCCGTTGGATGTGCTTATTAATGCTTGCCGGTCTGCTTTCAACGGTTCCATTTTGGGAGATGGCAACATCACAAACTGCAATGCCAATGAACCACGTGGAAGAGGGCGTGGTTAAGCTCGCCGATTCTAACATCGAGTACTTCAGTCAAGGAAAAGGTGAACCGATTGTCTTGCTGCCCTTCGGAAGCCTTACTGTCGGATATCTGAAGGGGCTTTCACAAGACTTGGCTGACGCTGGATATCAAGTGGTCCGAATAAATTTCAGAGGTTCGGGCAAGAGTACTGGTTCAGGAAAGGGTGTCACTCTCCACACGCTGGCTGATGATGTTTCTGGCGTAATAAAGGCATTGGAGTTGGGACGGGTCAATATTGCTGGGCATGCATTTGGAAATCGCGTGGCGCGCACGCTTGCTGCCGATCACCCTGAACTGGTCCGCAGCGTCATTCTTTTTGCCGCTGGCGGAAAAGTTCAACCCGAGCCACCCGCGGAACTAGCCGTAAAAACAATCTTCGATCCCTCAGCGACGGATGCCGATATGATGGATGCAATGAAGTACCTCGTGAGTGATCCCAAAGACATCCCGATGGTGTCGAAACTGATCAAGCCCTGCCGCGCTCCCCAAGCGGCGGGCATACAGAGAACAGCGATGGACAACACACCACTCAAGGACTGGTGGGCACCGGCGGGAGAGAGCAAATATCTTGTAGTGCAAGGGGCAGAAGACCAGATCGCGCCTCCAAAAAATGGCGAACTGCTGAAACAAGAGCTAGGACCACGAGTCACGCTAGTTTCATTCCCCGGAGCCGGGCACATGCTTGTTGTCACTGAGCCTAAGAAAGCCGCTGCCACGGTGGTTTCATTTCTGCATGGTCTGAATAATACCTCTCGCAAATAGACTTTTACCGTGACGCAAATATCCAAGCCCATATAATTCTAAAACGCTTTTTTGATGAGCCAGTAGTTTTGCCAATTGTAAGCTCATCTCGGTGAAGTGTACGTTCCCTCTCGGAATCGTTCTCGCGTGAATGCGTCTGAACGGATTTCGAAAGAGGATTAGTCATGCGCCCAGACCCGGAAATTGCAAGACTCGAACAAGCCCGTACATCCAAGACTCCGTGGAGAAAGTGGGGCCCCTATCTCAGCGAGCGACAATGGGGCACTGTCCGTGAGGACTACAGTCCGGAAGGAAATGCCTGGGACTATTTCACCCACGACCAGGCCCGCTCCCGGGCTTACCACTGGGGCGAAGATGGTCTCGCCGGAATCAGCGATGAAAAACAACTTCTCTGCTTCAGCCTGGGGCTGTGGAATGGCCACGATCCCATCCTCAAGGAACGTATGTTCGGTCTAACCAACAGCGAGGCCAACCACGGCGAAGACGTGAAGGAATACTACTTCTACCTCGACAGCACTCCCACGCACTCCTACATGAAATATCTGTACAAGTATCCGCAAGCAGCTTTCCCCTACGCTGATCTGATCGAAAAGAACAGGCAGCGAAATCGTGGCGACATGGAATATGAACTCCTTGATACGGGAGTTTTCAACGAAGATCGCTACTTCGATGTATTCGTGGAATATGCCAAACAGACTCCTGAGGACATTCTGATCCAGATCAGCGTGTCCAATCGCGGTCCGGAGACAGCCACAATACATGTCCTTCCAACACTGTGGTTTCGCAACATCTGGACATGGTGGCCAGAAACACCCAAGCCCTCCCTGAAGCAGGTTCCAGGCCAGAAAGGCGTCCAGACGGTTACAGCGTCGCACGCCGATTTGGGGCAACGGTATCTGTACTGCGAGGGACATGTCTCGCTACTGTTCACGGAAAATGAAACCAATAACAAACGAGTGTTCGGCACAGACAATGCCAGTCCGTACGTGAAAGATGGGATCAACGACTACGTCGTTCAAGGTAACTCCAATGCAGTCAACCCCGAAAAAACGGGAACAAAGTCTGCGGCGCACTATCAGTTGAATGTAGGTGCAGGAGAGACGGCCACTGTCCGTCTGCGGCTAAGCAATCTGGCGCCCGCGGCCCTGGGCGATCCCTTCAAGAGCTTTTCCGAAATCATGCAGAACCGTCAAGGTGAGGCAGATGAATTCTATCGAGCCATCACACCGGAACGTGTCAACAAGGATGAAGCCCTCGTCATGCGGCAGGCGCTGGCCGGAATGCTGTGGTCCAAGCAATATTTCTTCTTCGACGTGGACAAATGGCTCTCGGAACATGGTGAGGATCCGATGAAGCCGGGCGGACGCCCAATGCGGAACAGCGAATGGTTCCACATGGTGAATCAGCACATCATCTCGATGCCTGATAAATGGGAGTATCCGTGGTTTGCTGCCTGGGACCTTGCGTTTCATACTATCGCCCTTTCCACGGTAGATGTGGATTTCGCGAAGGAACAACTTGATCTGATGCTTCAGGAATCCTTTCTGCATCCGACCGGTCAGATCCCTGCGTACGAGTGGAACTTCGGTGATGTGAATCCGCCCGTTCACGCCTGGGCGACGATTTTTCTCTACCGCACGGAACAGGCCCTTAGAGGGCAAAGTGACCTCGAGTTCCTTAGGCGTTCGTTCGCGAAGCTGACGCTGAATTTTAGTTGGTGGGTAAATCGCAAAGATCGGTTTGGTAAGAACCTGTTTGAGGGCGGGTTTCTTGGCTTAGACAACATCGGCGTCTTCGACCGTAGTTCCCCGCTGCCTACCGGCGGTCACCTCGAGCAGGCTGATGGCACGGCATGGGTGTCGCTGTTCTCCCAGAACATGTTTGAGATCGCCATGGAATTGGCGTCTAACGACAGATTTTACGAGGACATGGCAATCAAGTTTGCTGAGCATTTCATTTGGATCGCACGCGCCATGAATCAGACGGGTCCTGAAGGGATGTGGGACGAGGAGGATGGATTCTACTATGACGTCCTGCGCCTCCCCGATGGGAGTGCGAGGCGTCTCAAGGTTCGTTCTATGGTGGGGTTGCTGCCCTTGTGTGCCACCACTGTGATCGAGCCATGGCAGCGCGAACGGACTCCGCGGGTGGCGAAAACCTTACAGGAACGCTGGGAACGTATGCCTGAGCTGCGCGAGAGCATGCACCCAACTGGAGCCGGCTACCTCGGCTATGGTGAACGTGGTATCGCTGCCCTGCTAAACCCGAACAGGCTGCGCCGCATTCTGACACGCATGCTCGACGAGAAAGAATTCTTGAGTCCATATGGCATCCGGGCACTCTCACGTTTCCATGAGGAACATCCCTATGTCGTCAATGTCGAGGGTCAAGAATACCGAGTGAACTACCTCCCGGCGGAGTCCGACACCGGCATGTTCGGGGGAAACTCTAACTGGCGTGGTCCGGTATGGATGCCGGTAAACGCGTTGCTGATCCGTGCCCTATTGTCGTTCTATCTCTATTACGGCGACAACTTCAAAGTCGAATGTCCAACTGGCTCCGGCAAATTGATGAACCTGTTTGAAGTCTCTAAGGAAATTGCCAATCGGTTGACGCGGATATTCCTGCGCGATCAGTCTGGGCGGCGGCCGGTTTACGGAGGTTCGGAGAAATTCCAGACCGATCCCCAATGGAAGGATTACATCCTTTTCTACGAATACTTCCATGGAGATAATGGCGCGGGCCTGGGAGCAAGTCATCAGACCGGATGGACCGGTGTAGTTGCGAAACTGATCGAACTTTTCGGTCGTCTGGACGCGCGTCAACTTCTGGATGCTGGCAAATCAGGTGCCTTCGCGAAAACAGCAGGAACGACCTAACAATCGTTTAGATTGAGAGCCGACCTCACCCACCGTGTCCGCTCGCTTTCTGACTTGCCAGGAAACCGTACCGTATTGACTTGCTGGATGCTTACGCACTCTGTGTGCAGACTGACGGTTGATGGTTCCGGCTGATCGGACAAAACAGATGCCTTTGCTAAGAGCGAACCGACCAGGGCGACGCATTTCACTTGGCTGGACGTGGGGTAGCCGCGCAGTCCTTGCTATCTTCTTGTTTCTAACCTCAGCTGCATATTCGCCATCCCAGATTCCTGCCCCCCCGACAGCCAAACCTGAGCCCGCAGCCCGAATCGATCCTCTCGGACGAGAGACTCCCCGTAGGGCAGTCATGGGCCTGCTGAAGTACTCAGCAAGCCATGACTTTGCGAACGCCGCTCGTTACCTGCAGCCGACTCAGGGCCATGACACGAACTTGGTACAGCGGGCCAAGGAGCTTCAGGCGTTGCACTCAAGATTCAGAGGCGATATCGCCTTGTTGAGTGATGATCCCAACGGTGATGTGGAAGCTGGACTTCCGCTCGGCCAGGTGCGGGCTGGCGTTTTGGTTGTAGGCGCTACGACAACCGACATAATCCTGGTGCGGGTAGATGATCCGGCTTCGGGGAACATTTGGCTAGTTTCCAAAGAAACGGTTGCGAGCATTCCGCAGCTGTATGCCCAAATGGAAAGTGCAGGGCCAACCCTAGCTGATAGAATCGTCCCTGCCGCTCTGACCGATCACTGGGTGTTGGGGATGTCACTCGCGCAGTGGCTCGGCTGGCTGATCTCGATCCCGATTTCGTGGCTGCTCGCTTGGCTGCTGAGTCTTCTGCTGAGTGCCCACCGGCGAATCTGGTACAAAATCCGAAAACTTCCTTCCCGAACCGTGTGGGATACACCACTAGGAATGCCGCTGAGATGCATTATGGCAATTCTGGTGCACAGCCTTTTCATCTACCTGCTTGCGCCACCGCTTTTGTATCGCTTGTATTACTTTCGTCTCATGGAGGCCCTCTTAGCAGTCTCTTTCGCGTGGCTTGCGAGCGGAATCGCTGACAGAAGCTTCGACAGCGCGGTGAACCGAACGCGCACACAAGGCAGGGGCGGGGAGTCGATCCTGGTCCTGATGCAGCGAATTACTCGCATCGTAATGCTGGTTATCGCCTTTGTTGCCGCATTGGCCCTATTTGGGATAAACGTGAAGACGACGCTCGCTGGCCTCGGCGTCGGAGGACTGGCGGTAGCACTCGGTGCACAAAAATCGCTGGAGAACCTAATAGGCGGAGTCACGCTGCTGATGGACAAAGCGGTGCACGTTGGCAACTTTTGCAAAATCGGCAATCAGCTTGGAACTGTCGAAGACGTCGGACTGCGCTCTGTTAAGTTGCGAACACTCGATCAGAGTCTATTGGTTGTTCCGAATGGGGCGCTTGCCCAAATGCAGTTCGAGAATTTTGGGCCTCGCCAAAAATGTCTTCTCAATCAGGTCTTTTCCCTGCGAATCGAGACCCAATTCAAACAGCTACGATTTGTGCTCGATCGCGTGCAGAACATGCTGAATCAACATCCTTCTATCGATACGGGACCGAGAATTCGCGTGGCGAGTTTCGCCGGCGCTGCCTACCAACTGGAGTTGTGGGCGTACATTAAGACGCGCGATTGGGCGGAGTTCACTGTCATTCGCCAGGACATCATTCTGAAGATAGCTGAAATCGTCGAGACTGCCGGTACTCGGTTTGCAGCGCCCACACAATTGACATATCTTTCGGAAGACGCGGGCGTCGACCCAGAAAAGTTGAGTGGTGTTGTGCGCCGCGTGACCGAACTCCACTCAAGCAATGCGTTCCGATTTCCAGGTGATCCGCAAACCGAAAAGGAATAATCTTCTTCGATCCGGCTGGCAAGAGATGACGATTCGCCGGCATCTATTAACCACGCTTGAGTCGGGTTGATGTAAGTTCGTTGCCTCGAAACCTTTACCTATTTGAGCTTGCCGCTCGACTCTCCGTGTCCGACGCCCTTGTCGCATTTTCCACTCCGTGGTGATTCACAATCAGCGCTGAACCTCGCTTGCCGGTCAGATAGGTCCAAACCCACTGCAGGAAAACGCTAAGACGGAGGCTCGAGGTTGTCAGAAACTGGAGGTGTACGCCTGCCCACGCAAGCCACGCCCCTAAACCGCTCACATGGGCTTTCCCACTTTCCAGCACAGCAAACCCTTTGCCCACCACGGCCATGCTGCCTTTGTCAAAGTAGCTGAATGGGGCCGGCGCACTTTTGTCGCTGATGCGACTGTGAATCAGTTTTCCCGCGTAGCGCCCTTGCTGGATCGCAACCTGCGCCACGCCTGGCAATGGTTTCCCGCTTTGATCGAGAGACGCCGTGTCACCAATCACGAAAATCTCAGGGTGCCCAGGAACTGTTAGATCATTCTGGATACGCACCCGCCCGGCATGATCCATCTCCGCATTCAGCCACTTCCCCGCCGGCGAGGGAGCTACACCCGCCGTCCAGATCACGGTCTTGCTCCCAATACGTTCTCCCTCCACAATGATGCCGTCTGCGTCGATCTGATCGACACGTTTGCTAAGCAAGACCTCGACACCTAATTCCTCGAGTCGTCGCTTCGTGGCCTGCGAGAGAACTTCTGAAAACGAAGGCAGGACGCTCGTCGCCATATCTACCACGACAATTCGAGTAGATGCCGGATCGATCCGCCGGAACTCGGATTTCAGTTTGCTGCGCCGCACAAGCACAGCGAGAGCGCTTGCCAACTCGACACCGGTAGGGCCGGCTCCCACCATTATAAATGTCAGCAGGTCCCTGTGACGGACCGGATTCTCTTCGGCTTCCGCTTGTTCGAAAGCCAGCAGGATTTTGTTGCGGATCGCCACTGCATCCGCGAGACTTTTCAGTCCTGGTGCAAACTTCGCAAATTCGTTGTGGCCGAAGTAGCTGTGAGTAACGCCGGTGGCTAGAATTAAGTAATCGTATGCAACCGGAACATTCTCGCGGTCTGCGTCGCTAACGAAAACGCATTTCTGATCTTTGTCGATACCCGTGACCTCGCCGAGGATCACCATGGTGTTTTTCTGCTTTCGAAAAATTGCGCGGATCGGTGAACCAATCTGACCGGGAGCAAGCACGGAAGTCGCCACCTGATAAAGTAGCGGCTGAAACACATGGTGGTTTGAACGATCAATAAGGGTAATTTGCACGGGCGCATTCCCGAGAGCTTTGGTGGCGGCCAAACCGCCAAATCCTGCGCCGACGATGACGATTCTCGGTAGAGTCATTTCTGCTGCTATCCGATACCGACCCTTGAAAGCTATTCTTACGGCGCAATCATCGTTTGCACTTTGCGCTCGAAGGTGTGCTTCGCGTAAGGCGGGTAGCGCACACCCGGGTCGATCTTTGCGCTGTGATAAAGGACGCCGCGCGCGTTAGTGAAGGACTCGAAACCCCACCTTCCGTGGTACTTGCCCATTCCCGAATTGCCCACACCTCCAAAGGGAAGTTCAGGGACTAGCGGATGAATGGTGCAGTCATTAATCACGGCATCGCCCGACTCGGTCGCATCAAGGATGCGCTCGGCCACGCCGAGGTCCTCCGCAAACACGTATAGTCCAAGCGGCTGTGGCCGGTTGTTGACCCACTCGATCACCGCTTCGACCGAACCAATTTCGAGCACCGGCAGGATGGGACCGAACACTTCCTCCTGCATAATCGGCGAATCCGGAGACACATCCACGAGGACTGTGGGCGCGATGTAGCGTTCCGCCGCATCGGTCTGGCCGCCGATCACCGCTTTGCCACTGAAAAGCAGCCCTACCAGACGATCAAAGTTCCTGCTGTTGATTACGCGCCCGTAGTCGGGACTCAGTTTCGGGTCGTCTCCATAGAACTTGTGGATTGCCACTTGCATGTGCCACACAAACGCGTCCTTGACTTCGGGCCATACCAGCACGTAATCGGGAGCAGTGCAGACGTGGCCCGAGTTGAGGTAGCGACCATAGGCGATACGATTGGCGGCCACCTCGAGATTAGCCGAAGAGTGGACAATGGTGGGATTCTTCCCGCCCAACTCCAGCACGCAGGGGGTAAGATTTTTGGCCGCCGCTTGGTGTACGATCTTGCCAACCTGAGGGCTTCCCGTGAAGAAGATAAAGTCCCACTTCTGTGCCAATAGGGCGGTCGTCTCGGGAACTCCACCTTCTACGACAGCAACAATGCGCGGATCGAAATACTTTGGGACCAGCCGGGCTGCAGCCGCAGAGCACGCCACGGCTATCTCCGAGGGCTTGAGCACTGCCGTGTTCCCACCCGCGAACGCGGCCGCCAGCGGCGCAAACAAGAGCATGAACGGCTCGTTCCAGGCGCCGATAATAAGTGTTACTCCCAATGGGTCGCGGCGAACGCGCACGTGGCCGGGTTCCAAAACGAGCGGGGTATCTACGCGCTCCGACTTCATCCATGTGTTCAGGTGCTTGAGCGCGTATTCGGCCTCCTTGACGTTGTAAGCGACGTCCAGAAGATCGGCGTCAACGAGATTGCGGCGCAGGTCCTTCCAGAGTGCGTCGCACAGCTCGTCGTGATTTTCGGTGAATAACGCCTTGAGCGCTTCGAGTTGCGCTTTGCGCCATGCCACCGGGCGAGTGGCGCCAGAAAGAAAAAATTCACGCTGTTGGTCGACGAGCGCCGAATAATCAGGGTTAGACATAGAGTTCTCCTTTTGTACGCAAATCTTGACGCAGTAATCCTCGAAGAGAATTCCGCGTCATCTGGAGTGACTACTCAGAGGTGCGAGGGATTCCTTGGCCGTTTTGCGTCTCTATCGCGTTCCTACGCGGTCATTGATACGCTTCGTTGTACCCAGCGTCTATTGTCAAAAGTATGGGTATCGTCGCATATCTTCACGACCCGCTACCCGGTGGCCACTGATCCACATCCGCCAGTAGATATTTGAAAAACAATATAGGTTTCTTTGTCGTGGGTAATATTTTCTAACGGTGCGATTAACCGACTGTCAGTTTTGCCACTTTAAGGTGTACTCCGGATCGCGTACAGGTTCTGCGAGACGACTCGCGGAAATCGTTTATTTCTTGCGCGGCTGTTCCCGTCGCGATCGGGAAGGAGTTATCCATGAAAAGAACTTCGGTAGTTTTGCAATCGTTGATGTTATGCGTCGCGTCTTCATTTGGCTGCGCTCTTGCGCTGGCTCAAGGTTCGACTAGTTCAGACGGATGGTACACCCCTGGACAAGCGGCAAACGGCGCCAAGGCTTATCAGAAAGCCTGCGCCGGTTGCCATGGCCCTAAGCTGCAAGGTGGTATGGCTCCCGCGCTCATCGGCAAGCAATTCTGGCTCACCTATGGCGGCAAGAAAGTCTCGACTCTCTGGTCTAACGTGCACACACAGATGCCGATGTCAGCACCCGGATCGGTCTCTGCCAAGAACTCGATCGACATCATGGCATTTCTCTTTGAGAAAAATGGCGTGCTCGCGGGCTCCACTCCACTTAACGATACGACGGATTTGTCCAAGGTGCTTCCGTCGAACAAATAGTCGAGAGCCTCTGAGTGCGCCTACCTTAGATGCTCGAGTCCAGCCACGAAACGCAGCTGTCGATCGGCCGATTGTGCGAATTGTTGGGAGATTCTGATGTCCACAGATGACCCGCTCGGAGTAAGCCGATCCGAAAAGCCTAGCAACACTGGCCGTCGCCGCTTTCTATGGATATCTTCGTGGGCTCTGGGTTTTGTGTTGCTCGGTGTCGTGTTCGTGGCCCTGACAACTCATCTAGTGAACTGGTCGAGCTCAGACAAATTCTGCGGAGCAACTTGCCACTCGATGACTTGGGTCAATGCGGCGTATCAGCGCGGACCGCATTACACGAATAGCGTCGGAGTTCGCGCCACTTGCGGTGATTGTCACATCCCCTATGACGCGGGCCATGCCAACGCTGTGGAGTATGTGCAACTACTCTTTTTCAAGGCTGACCGCGGGGCCAAGGATTTCTGGGGCGAAGCGAATAAAACTATCGCGACGAAAGAAGAGTGGGAGCAACGCCGGCCAGCGTTACGCAGCACTTTCGAAAACTATCTGACGCAACACAATTACATCACCTGCCGCGGTTGCCACTCTTTGCAATCCTTCGGAGGTCCGCGCAGCCACATGAAGTTGGTCATTCACCAAGGAATGGTGAAAGCCGACAGCTACGATTGTCTCCAGTGCCACGCCAACATCGGCCATGTCTACGAACAACCATCATCCAAAGTGGGTGGCTGGTACTCCGTCGATCAGGCGGCGGCCGGCGCAAAACTTTTCGAAGTTTCGTGCTCCGGCTGCCACGGCGCAAAATTACAAGGAATCAGCGGCCCAGCACTTACTGGGGTCACCTGGCAGCAGAGGTTCGGAGGCGCAAAACTCTTAACGGTATGGGGAGAAATAAAAGGCCCGATGGCGGAATACGCCGGCGCAACCTTCACCACACAGCAGTCTCTCGATATTCTCGCTTACCTGCTACAGCAAAACGGACTTGCAGCTGGCACCCAGCCGCTCGCTGACACACGCGAACTCTCCGACACTCTTCCCGAAAAGTAGCCCAGGACGCAATCGTCAGGACCGACAGTTCAGTTTCGACAGTCGAGCGCGCTCTGCCCCATTGTTAGTTTGTCGGATTGCGTCTTCCCACCGCTAGGACCACGCTACGCCCACTCTGAGCACGAAACGGAACTAGTGGCCAGGTGCGGGCGCTAGGGAGATTGTTCGATGAAGTCCCCGGCACTCGTTGTGCTTCTTCTGTCCGCGGTGGCGGCCTGCGCACAGACAGAGGATGCTCGCATTTCCGGCCGTGTGACCGACTTGATCGGCGCCGTCATCGTAGGTGCCGAATGCAAGATCACCAACATCGAGACTGACGTCTCCACCAGCTCCACCACCAACGAGGACGGAATCTACGTCCTGCCCGACCTGCATCCTGCAACTTACAGATTAACGATTCAGAAGGAAGGCTTTCGCACCGTCATACGGCCCAACCTGCAGCTGTATGTCCAAGATGCAGTCAACGAGAATTTTACACTCGCGCTCGGTCCCGCATCAGAAAGCATCACCGTTCTGAGCGACACTTTCGGATTGCAAACCGATTCGGCGGCAGTCAGTACTGTAGTGGACCAGCAGTTCGTGGCCAACATGCCGCTGAATGGGCGCAGTTTCCAGCCGCTGATAGCGCTGACGCCAGGCATAGTGTTAACCTCGCAAAATCTTGGGCAAGGCCAGTTCAGCGCTAACGGCCAGCGCAGCAACGCGAACTATTTCATGGTCGATGGCGTGAGCGCAAATTTTGGCGTAACAACTTTTAGTGGTGGCTTGGGCCAGACTCTGGGAGGCGCTATACCCGCATTCACCGCACAAGGCGGCACCAACGGACTGGTTTCCGTGGATGCCATGCAGGAGTTCCGTAACGAGACTTCGTCCTATGCGCCGGACTTAGGGCGCACTCCAGGGGCCCAGATCTCCATCGTCACCAAGTCCGGCACCAACCAGTTCCACGGCTCGGCATTCGATTACTTACGAAACGAGATTTTCGATGCCCGGAATTATTTTGACGCTCCTCCACTTCTCAAGCCGCCGCTCCGCCAAAACGATTTTGGAGGGACTCTGGGCGGACCCGTCCTCAAAGACAAAACCTTCTTTTTCTTTTCGTACGAAGGGCTGCGGTTGCTGCTGCCGCAGACGGACTCAGATGATTTCTATACGGCGTCCGCCCGAGCAGTGGTTGCTCCCGTCTACCAGCCCTTTCTGAAGGCGCTGCCGCTGCCGCTTCCGAACGCACCCCTCATCGACCCCACCTGCGATAACATCACAAATCCATGCGAGGCAAACCTCACCGTGGCCTATTCCGATCCTTCTTTTCTCAACGCCACCAGCATCCGCGTTGACCACAACCTAAGCAAGAAAATCACCCTATTCGCACGCTACAACCACGCCCCCTCCTATGAATCGACCCGGTACTGGGAGGAAGTCAGGTTTCAGAACTCGAATACGGACACCATAACTGTCGGCGCAACCATACTGGTCGCTCCCTCCAAAGTGAACGACTTCCGAGCGAACTGGAGTCGAAACGCAGCCACCTTCATCGACGACCTTACAAACTTTCATGGCGGCGTCGTGCCGCCTGGTTCCGCACTGTATCCGTCCTCGTCCCCTGTTAGGCTCGATTTAACGAGTGTGCTTTTCTCTCTTGGCGATATGGACGTCAGAGAGGGTACTCGTAATGATAACGTTCAAAACCAACTCAATTTTGTGGATACGTTCTCTTGGGCGTTCGGGCTGCACCAACTGAAATTCGGCATCGACTATAGGCAGCTAAGTGTCACCGAGGTCGGAACCACGGGTTATTCTATTTTCCCCTCATACACGGACATGTTGTCAGGGACTATGAGCGCTATCTCTTTAGGCACTGACGATCCCCCTTCCGTGAGGGCAAATAACTACTCACTATTTGCTCAGGATACCTGGAGGGCCACGAATCGCTTGACGCTAACCTATGGGTTGCGGTGGGAGATCAACACGCCACCGGTCTCTACGACCGCCGATAAACCACTTTACGTGATCCAGGGAATCTTCGACTCGAACCCAATCGCGGCAGTGCCGGGACCTCTTTGGCATACCCAGTTTAACAATTTCGCTCCGCGGATTGGAGCAGCATACCAAATCAATTCTAATACCGTGGTGCGAGGGGGTGGTGGCATCTACTATGATCTTGGCGACGGCAATGTCGGCGCCGGTGCCTTGGGGTTTCCATACGGAAGCAGTAATTTCCTTTCTTTCTCCACGCCAGTGCCTTTCGATTTGTCGAATCCAGCTTTCCAGCTTCCACCGCTCTCGGCGGCCATTAATGCGAACACGCTTTATTTATACGCTTTCGACCCATACCTGCGCCTGCCGTATACTTTACAGTGGAATGTCGCCATTGAGCGGCAACTGGGAGCCCGGCAGACGTTGACGGCAAGCTACGTGGGGTCGGACGGCAGACAGCTTCTGGGGCAGGATACAATTCTTCCACCACAGCTTGCCAGTTTGGGAAGTAGCGCAATCGTTGAAGCAATACGGAACGCCGGCTACTCCCACTACAACGCTTTACAACTGCAATTCCAGCGCCGCATGTCGCATGGGCTCCAGGCGCTGGTGTCCTATACTTACGCAAAATCCAGCGATCAAGATTCCAGTGATTCATCCGGTCCTATCGCGACGAGCGTGAGCGACATAGTGCTTCCGCCGCTGTCGCCATCCGACTTTGACATACGAAACTCCTTTGCTGCTGCCATCTCTTATGAGGTGCCAACACCTACTTGGGGCCGCGCTGCCAAAGCGATTCTGGGAGGTTGGGCGGTAGACGGTCTCGTGCGCGTGAGTTCGGCACCGCCGATCAACGTAACCGCGGAGGGGATTTCTCCTGTGTTTGGCTTCTACACGACTCAGGCTGATATCGTGCCTGGTCAACCCTACTGGATCCCTGATCCGACGCAACCGGCAGGCAGGACGTTGAATCCGGCGGCGTTTTCGTCACCACCCGCTGGGATGACGGGAGACTTCCCCAGGAACGGGCTGCGCAGCCCCTACTCAATCAACCAGACCGATCTCGCGGTTCGCCGTCAGTTTAGCTTAACCGAACGTGTCAAACTCGATGTGCGTGTAGAGTACTTCAACGTGTTCAACCATCCGATGTTTGGAATCTCCGGGTCGCTGTGTAATCCGGATTCCAACTACTCCAACCGCTTCGGAGAATCTTCAACTTTCGGCCAGGTATGCCCAGGAGCTACGACGAACGTCGATGCAGGCGAAGGCCTTCCAAACGGGCAGAACGCGCTGTACGCCGTTGGCGGCCCGCGCTCCGCACAGTTCACCCTCAAAGTTCATTTCTGAGGGTGTCCGGTAATGCGGGCGGTCTCAATGGGTCGACGCAACACAAAGCTCGAAGTCTACTTGGCGCGGGTTCAAAGGCTAAAATCGTTCGGGGCGTTGAATCAAACGGAGAACTACCCTGGCTAGGTTCTAATTGAATACATCCCGACAGGTCGGATCTCTAGAGGAAGCATTGCCGGATCAACAGAACAGATAGTGTTGCATCGGCCGATTGAGCTGGCACGACTTACCAGGGCTTGGACTAGAGGTTCGCAACTTTGGCTCTCCCGGCACACTCGGCAGTTTTACCAATAGGCGGGCGCTTGACTTCGGCTCACCATGAAACGTGACCCAATCAAGTTTCAGGACCGGTCAAACGATTTCACATTATCGGATGCTGGAAAAACTCGGCGGCGGCGGAATGGGTGTGGTCTACAAGGCCGAGGATACACGCTTGCACCGTTTTGTCGCACTGAAATTTCTGTCCGATAACGTAGCAGAAAGCCCCGAGGCCTTGGAGCGTTTTCAGCGTGAAGCCCGAGCCGCTTCTGCTCTGAATCACCCCAACATCTGCACCGTTTATGATATTGGCGCAGAGGACGGCAGTATCTTCATTGCCATGGAGCATCTGGACGGCGACACGCTAGGTCATAGTTCTGATAGTCCGCTCGAAGTGGACCGTCTTCTGGATATTTTTATCGAGGTCCTGGATGCACTGGATGCCGCTCATGCTCAAGGCATCATTCACCGCGATATCAAGCCTGCAAACATATTCGTCACCCGGAAAAGCCATGCCAAGGTTCTAGATTTTGGCTTGGCCAAGATTGCACCTAAAGAGGAATCTTTCGCCAGCGTCACCACCCTGACAAGACTTCCGAGAGAACGCGAATGCCTGACGACCCCAGGAACGCCGTTGGGTACGGTCGCCTACATGTCCCCAGAGCAGGTCCGTGGCGAAGAGTTGGACTCGCGCACCGACCTTTTCTCGTTTGGAGCAGTTATGTACGAGCTAGCTACCGGTCGACGCGCATTTACTGGGAATAATTCCTGGATTGTCTTCGAGTCAATCCTAAACAATCCTGTGGCTTCCCCACTGCAGTTAAACCCGAGATTGCCAGCGGAGTTTGATCGCATCATCAACAAAGCACTTGCAAAAGAGCGCGCTCTGCGTTACCAAACCGCCGTCGCCTTGCGAGCTGATTTGCAGCGGCTAAAGCGAGACATGGAGTCTGGACGTGCGTTCCTGGCCGACGGCGCGCTTCATCAACAAAGAACTCCCAAGAGCACTAACTCACTTGCCGTTTTGCCCTTCATGAACACGAGCAACGATCCGGACAACGAATTCCTCAGCGACGGAATCACTGGATGCCTCATCAATGTCCTGGCCACGCTACCGAAGCTGCGAGTGATGGCGCAAAGCACGGTATTTCGATATAAGGGCCAGGAAATTAACGCTCAAATGATTGGCCGCGAACTCCAGGTGCGGACCGTCCTCACAGGATCAATAGCACAGCGAAGCGGCTCTTTGATTATCCGAACCGAATTGGTGGATGTAGCGACAGGCTCTCAACTGTGGGGTGCGCAGTACAATCGCAAGCCAGGAGACATCTTTGTCATCCAAGAGGAAATTTCCAACGAAATTTCCGGAAAACTGCGGCTGCATCTGACGCCTGCTGAGAAGAAGCGGTTAGCCAGGCGTCACACGGAAAATGCCGAGGCGTATCACCTGTACCTGAAAGGCCGCTATCATTGGAACAAGTGGACTGAGGAAGGATTTCACAAAGGCATCGAGTACTTTCAACAAGCTGCCGAGAAGGACCCTAGCTACGCCCTAGCGTACTCTGGATTGGCCGATTCCTACGTTCTCCTCGGATGGAACAGCTATCTGCCAGCAAAAGACGCCTTTCCTAAAGCGAAGGCAGCGGCAATCAAGGCCCTGCGTTTCGATGAGAATCTCGCGGAGGCGCGCACATCTCTAGCTGCTCCGCTATGGTTACACGATTGGCACTGGCTAGAGGCTGAGACAGAATTCAAGCGCAGTCTCGAACTTTGTCCTGCTTACCCAACGGCGAGTCATTGGTATGCGGAGTATCTGATGACTATGGGGCGACACGACGAGGCCATAGCTAGAATAAAGCGCAGCCAGGAGCTAGATCCACTCTCCCTGATTATCAATGTGGCCGTTGGCTGGTCCCTTTACATGGGGCGTCGATACGAAGATGCCATCGAGCAGCTTCGGAGAACCGTCGAGTTGGAGCCGAGCTATCCTGTCACGCATTGGATTCTGGGGCTCGCCTATAGGAAAACGGAGCGTTACGAAATGGCCATCACCGAGGGCGAAAACGGAGTGGCTCTTTCAGGCCGCAGCCCCTTGATGCGCGCCGCGCTCGCCCATACTTACGGAACCGCTAATAGAACCAAGGATGCGCTGGAGACCCTTGAGAGCCTGACGACACTAGCAAAGCAAAAATATGTTGCCCCTTACTTCCTGGCGGGAATCCACATCGGTATCGGAGAAAACGCCCGCGCTTTTGAATACCTGGAGAGGGCCTTCGAAGAGAAATCCCACTGGCTGATCTATCTTCATATGGATCCCAGCATGGACACCTTGCGTGACGACCCGCACTTCGAGGATCTGCTTCGCCGCGTAGGTTTACCTCTAATGGGGTCGTCAACCGAGCTCATTCCGGGCGAATGACGGGCCGCTCGGAGCTAAATCCGCATCCCCGATCAACGCGGTCGCCGGGCGTCGGACGAGTATTAGTTCCTCTAACAATTAACGTTCTCCAACCCGCTATTCCGTTCGTCGCTAATGGCACGACGATCCGTCTCGCGGGTTCATCACTCCTTATAATTAGCTGACTTATGCATTCGTATAGTGATCCGATTTGAGTCAAAGGCATTTCAATCGTTGGCCAATTTTCCAATCTGCGAATTATTTTGCCTTCAGATAGTTCAATCCATTTGCGCGGTAAAGCTCTAATGTTTGTGCCCTTGGCCGAATATCTCGCAATGTTAGTTTTGACAGTTACATTGTTTTGATCTGAGCATCACTATCACTATCGCTGTCGCTGTCGCTGTCGCTGTCGCGGTAGCTAAAGCCAGGACTATAGCTATCGCTATGAGCATGTCTACGTTCCGTTGCGACGAGGACAAAAGTTGGAAGATGCCGGACATTGAGAAAGTGAACTGAACGTCCTGTCTGTTGCCCATTTTCTTGAACGGAGAACAACGTGAATAAACAATCCAAGAATACAGTGATCTCTTGCCTCCTAATGTTGGCGTTCGCTCCCGTAACGCGGTCGCAGGATCAATCAAGTACAACTTCGCAGTCTGCGGCGAGTTCAGCGCAAACAAAAGAGAAAGCAAAGCCGAGCGGCGACGAAGCGGAAGCGGGCACTGCTGAAGCAGCGGAGGCCCTGCAGAAGGCGACGCAGAATCCAGTGGCAAGTCTGATCAGCGTGCCGGTGCAGGACAATACCAATTTTGGTGTCAATCCCGGCTACCGAAATCAGAATGTATTGAACATTCAACCAGTGATTCCCATTAGCATTGCGAAGGACTGGAACCTTCTCGTGCGTTGGATTATGCCAATCGTGTATCAACCGGTCCCGAACGCTCCGGGAGCTCCCGAAACGGGCGAGTACGGTTTGGGAGACATGACGCCTACGTTTTTTATTTCACCGAAGAAGCCGGGAAAACTGATCTGGGGCGTGGGACCAATCCTTCAGTTGCCTACGGCGACAAATACGTTTCTGGGACAGGGGAAATTGGGTATTGGCCCATCGATCGTACTGCTGACACAGCCAGGTCACTGGACACTGGGTGTGCTGGCTAACAATGTTTGGTCAATCGCGGGTGGGGGCAGCCGTCCCGATGTTAATCAGTTCCTGCTGCAATACTTCATTAACTACAACTTGAAGAAGGGCTGGTACCTCACCTGGCAACCTACTTTGACAGCGAACTGGGAAGCGTCGAATGGAAATACTTGGACGGTGCCGTATGGCGGCGGCATAGGAAGAATTATGAAACTCGGAAACCAGCCTGTGCAGCTAACCGGGCAGTTTTATGGCAACGGAGTGCACCCCGTTGGAACTCCTGCTTGGACCATGCGTTTGCAAATCTCGTTCCTGTTTCCCAAATTGAGCAATCAGGAAAAAGAGATGCTATTGGAGAAAAAACTGAAACAGTTGGAACAGCAGCCGCCGCCACCACCTAGCAATTGACCCTCGGAGATTAGTCCCACAACTGCCTAATCTAAGCGATTAGACTTAGGCCCTGAATTGTCGGGCGGCCTCAATGGGCCGACGCAACACTAAGCTCGATATGCATCGGGTGTGTCCGTCACCTCGGGCTGCGCGCGTGTTTTAGCTTCGATGGGCAGCCTGGAATTCACAAAAGTCTGCGTAGCAGGGACTGCAGGAAGTTAAGTGATCGAGCCAGTTCTCCGCCTCAGAGAGCGGCATCTCGTGATCCACAATTCTTTTAAGAACGTGGGAGGGCGGGCACCCCGAGCGCGTGGGATTCGGAAATTCCTCGCGCAGACCTCGACCCAGCACGTTCAAAAACCGCTCTTCATCACTCTCGGAATATCCCATCGTGCTCAGAAGTTCCTCCATTCAGGAGACTGTAGTCCACTACACCGACAGCATAAAAACTCGCGACCGTTAGGCAGGCTTTTTGGTCTTTCCCGCCCTTAGCAATCGTAGAGTCCGTTGCCTCGTTTTCTCCAATCCATACTCGAATTTCTTCTTTGCCGCCTGCTCACTTAGGCCTGACCAAGCCGCAATCCGTGCGAGTAAAAGATGTTTCGAAGCGTGTGCGCCAGTCAGTTGTGCTGACGATTAACCAGTTTCGACAGGTTCTCGAACACATCCCGGAGCCCTATCGCACGATGTGCGTTGTGGCAGGGTGTCTGGGGCTACGGATCAGTGAGGTTCTCGGATTGCAATGGCGTGACTTCGATTGGGAGACACGCCAAGTCCAGATTCGGCGGTCCTGGGTATTTGGCCACGTTGGCGAACCCAAGACAGAGTACTCAAGGAGGCCCATGCCGGTTGCTCTCGCTTTAGAGAAACTTTTGCGGGAATATCGGCGGAGGCTCCCTCCCTCTCTTCAAGAAAGCGAATGGGTGTTCACTAGTAAACGAACGGGAATGCCCTCGCACCCTTGGAGCGCACAACGTCGCTGGCTGCTGCGCGCGGGAGAAAAGGTCGGAGTTGGGAGACTTGGTTGGCACGCATTTCGGCACACGTATTCGACTCTGCTCAACGAGCACGGCACGGACGTTAAGGTACAGCAGGAACTACTCCGTCATGCGGACATCCGCACGACGATGAACATCTACACGAGGGCTGTGCCGGAACGTCTGCGAAAAGCGAACAGCAAGTTGGTTCGGCTTTTGCTGCCAACAGGAACATGGGGGGGTAGCGCTGTTCCCTCGTGTTCCCTTGCGCAGAGGTCAAGTGTCTGAGAAGAAATAGGATATGGCGGAAGCGTGTGGGAGTCGAACCCACCATTCGACCCGCGAAGGACCGAATCGCCGGCTTTGAAGGCCGGGAGGATCACCGGACCCCTTTCGCTTCCATACGAAGTATAGGGGTTAGGCGCGGACAGTTTCAATTGTTCCAGCGTGGGCCTTCGTGCGGATCAGCGCCGCAACCAGGTCGTAGAGCTTAGGGCTGGTGCACACTTCGTAGTAGGGGTGAGAGGATGCCGCGCCGATTTTGCCGTCAGGAAGAAGCTCGCGCGCCAGACTCTTGCGCAGAACGAGCAACTCCACCGACTCTCCCATGGGCACTTCGCCATAGTGCAGCAAAACGTTTTCTTTGCCCCAGGGCATTTCCAATTTTGTTTCCACGGAGTCGAGCGAAATCTCTTCGGACAACTTTTGAAAGCCTTCTTCGTTCAGCTCGATGCCGTTCAAGTTATAGCGCACGAGGAACTCGTCCAGCTCTTCCGCCGACGCGCCTTCCATCGCCGTCAGGAATTGGTAAACGCAAAAGTGAGACTTCTGCCCGGAAAGCATACGCTTGGCGAGTTTCGCGCAGCCGGAAAGGCGGTCGGAAAGATTCAGCGCCTTGGAGATCATGATCTTCGAGTCGCCGTCGGTCCAATACGTCGGCGCGGACCCTTGAAACGCCACACCCAGGCCAAGTTCGAGCGCCGGAAGATCGCTTGCGGCTGCCCGATCATTGTAGGAGTTGCACACCGAAAGGATCTGGCGCGACAAAATGCAGGCTTTCGCAACGGACCGCGCATACGTGCGCGTCGATTCCGTTTCAAAGATCGCCAAAATCACCGCATCGCCTTCGATGAACACTTTCTTTGCGCCGAAGCGATCCAGCAGCTTCTTCACCGGTTCGTGCAGGTTCAAGCTGAAGTGCGAAGCGGGGCTCAAACCACGCGATAGCAGGTCTTGCGTCATCTTGGTCGAACCGCGAACATCCGCTTTGATGATCACGTGGGAGACGACTTGATCCTCTTGCGTCTTTGCTTCTTCCTGCAGCACGCATTCATAAAGTTTGTTATTCAGCCGGGAGAGTTCGCGCGCTTGCTCGGTCGTCACCAAATGAACGCGTTCCATGCACGTAGTCAAATGTTCCGCATCGCGCAAATCTCGGCGTAGTCGCAGGAAATCCGTAGCGAAACGCAGCACCAGCCCCTGCATTTCCTCCCGCGAATATTTCCGAATCTTTCGTGAAAGCTCTTCGATCGGTTTCAACGAAAGCTGTTTGGCCGGAACGTGCTTTAGCACCTGCTCAACTTGTTTCATCTCCTCTTTCGAGACGAGCGCCTTGCGGAGTTGCTGCAAGTGCACCGGAGGGCAATAGTCCTTGGCAATCGGCCGAATTTCGTAGCTCGCCAGCACGTGAAAGAGCACATCATGCTGCTCCAAACGATCGACGAGTTGCGCTAGCAGCCGCCCCTTCTCTGTCGTTTCGGTATCCCCTGCGGAAGCATCGAAGAGGCGCTTGGCGTTCCCCGGATCATTCAGGTAATCCCCGAGCCGCCCTTTGTAATCCTTGTTAAAGAAGTCGAGCTTCTGCTTCGCGGCGTCGATCTCAGGGCCAAACTCCTCGAGTTTCACTTCCTGGTGCTTCAGACGCATCTCGATGTCGCTCAGCGAGGCTTTCAAATCCGAAGGATCGGCGGAAGTCAGAAATTTATTGAAGAAACTTTCCCCGCGATCCATCTTCTTTCGGACATTTTCTCGTTGCTCTTCAAGGCTTGCGATTTCAGCCCGCATCGCAGTCGCTTGCTCGAGCAATGCATTGTGCGCCTGATTCGCTTCGGTGAACGCAGGGTCCTGGCCAATCGTGAGTCCCGCCTCGCAAATAAATTCCTGGAAGAGCGCATCCATGGCTTCGAAGCGGTCAGGGTCGCGGGCATAATTCCCCAGTAGGACGTAGTGCTCCAAAAAGAAGACGTCGTCTTTTCCGCCGTCGAGAAAGATAAGCCGGTTTTTCAGCAGTTCATAAAGCGGTGCAAAATCCTCGCCAAATAGAGCCTTTCGCGTTTTGGCGATGACGCCGTCCTCGACGTCCGCAAGCATCTGCGCCACTTGCTGCCCCACGCCGCGAATCACTTTTCGCCGCGCCGATTGCAGCTCCGAGAGGCGCGCCTTAATGACGTGCGCTTGCTGGCTGCGCT
>Ga0265349_1000006_pt1 | contig 25227 bp, 15 predicted proteins | sample NSE1metagenome_FD_189092 | JGI IMG/M metagenome (GOLD analysis project Ga0265349, IMG submission 189092) | Soil microbial communities from Maridalen valley, Oslo, Norway - NSE1 | ecosystem: Environmental > Terrestrial > Soil > Boreal forest/Taiga > Bulk soil | place: Norway: Oslo | collected... | reverse complement strand
TAGCCCTCTTCACCCCCGAAGGCCACGAAGACCGCATCGGCCAATTCCAGTCCATCGCCTTCTGGTGCGACGACCTCTTCGCCACCGCCAAAATCTTAAAATCCAAAGGCGTCCAATTCACCAAGGAGCCCAAAAAGGAAGAATGGGGCTCTAGCAGCGTCTTCGAAGACCCCGACGGCAACCAATTCGCCCTCTCCAGCAAATAACCAAGCCACCCACCTGTAGGGGCGCAATTCATTGCGCCCATCTCCGCGTGCTCGCGACACAGGCCAATTTGTCCCTTGAATCAAACGACCGACCAGCGTATTCTTGGAGCTAGGGGAAATTCCCAAAAACGGCAGCCGCAAGCTGCCGTTTTCGTTTTTAACTAGCACAAGCACTCCTGCCTGTGAGGTTTAATCACCATAAACCCCTTAGAATGATATTCTTAACAGCCCCCTGCCACATAAACCCCCTGTTTTGATATTCTTACCAAAACAGGGGGAGGGGGTGGCATGACATAGGGGACACACATTTCCGGTAGCTCCCGAACAAGGCCACTCGTTTTCTCGTATATTAAGTAAGACTATGTCAATGACGTTACGCCGCCGCCTAGTCCGGATCCTATTGATTCTTCTCCTCTTGCCCCCAATCCTGGCGGGAATCGCCGGATGGCTAGTGGCCCCAGGCTTCCTCTATCCCATACGCCGCGAGCTAACACCCGACCTGATCCGCGAAGCCGACGCCTCCTTCGCTCACAGCGGCGGCCACCGCGAAGACTTCAACGTTCGCGCTCCCGACGGCGTAACGCTCCGCGGCTGGGTCGTCCGTCCCGACCATCCCAACGGCAACTGGGCCCTCCTCTTCCACGGCGTCGCCGACAACCGCGTCGGCGTCATCGGCCAATCCGAATTCCTGCTCCGCGCCGGCTACAGCGTGGTCATGATGGACGCCCGCGCCCACGGTGCAAGCGAAGGCCAAATCGGCACCTACGGCTGGCTCGAACGCAACGACACCAAATCCATCATTGACGCCCTTCTCGCCCTGGTGCGCCGAGTAAGAACCGACTTTCAAATGCAGCCGGGTTACAGACCTCCCAACTCTTTAGGGAACTTCCCCGTGATATATCCGCATCCGCCGGTGCCTCCAACTCCGCACATTTTCGCCCTAGGCGAATCCATGGGCGCGGGCATCGCGCTACAATCCGCGGCCGTTGATCCACGCATCGAAGGCGTCGTAGCCGAAGCGTCTTTCGCCAACTTGCGCGAAGCCACTTACGATTACGCTGGCTTGCGCCGTTCCCCATTACTCGGCAAAACGCTCTTCGCGCCGTTCAGCTGGATGCTCCTCTATCGCGGCGAAAAACTCACGGCCTCCCCGTCGCCGAAGTCTCTCCCGAGAAAGCCGTCGCGACGCGCGCCTTCCCAGTCCTCCTCATCTGCGATGAAAAAGACGAGGCCCTTCCCTGCCGCCACACAAAACGCATTTACGCCGCGGCCATCGGGCCCAAACAATTCTGGGAAGTCCCCGGCGCCTTCCACACCGCTGCCATCGGCTTCCAGCCAGCCGAGTTTCAGCGCCGCGTCCTCGACTTTTACGCTAACGTAGCCCAAGGCAAGCCCGTCCAATAGCCAGGTAGCATAGACACTCCTGTCTATGCGGGTTTTGCAAACGAATTTAGGTGGGCCAGGCTTTCAGCCTGTCGCCATTTTCTGAAATTTAAGTAACGCAGTTGCGGCAGCAAAAATCTCTACGTCAAAGTGAGCTCACTCGCTTCAAAAAGCTCTAACGCCGGTCTTTTCTTCCCCGCGTGCTAAAATTATAAATTCATGCCGGACGCTCCCCTCATCTCGGTCCACGCGCTCTCCAAGCACTACCGCAGTTTCAAGAGGCGAGAAGGCATCCTCGGCGGCCTGCAAAATCTGTTTCATCGCGAATATCAAACCGTCAAAGCCGTCGAAAACATAAACTTTGAAATCGGCCGCGGCGAAATGGTCGGCTACATCGGCCCCAACGGCGCCGGAAAATCCACCACAATCAAAATGCTCACCGGCATCTTGGTGCCCACGTCTGGCGAAATGTTATCGAACGGTTTCGTCCCTTGGAAACAGCGCGCCGCTTACGTTAAAACCATCGGCGTAGTCTTCGGCCAGCGCACGCAACTCTGGTGGGATATCGCCGCGATCGAATCGTTCAAACTTCTGCGCCGAATCTACGACGTCTCGCAACGCGACTACGACGAACGCATGGAACTATTCAACCAAGTCCTCGGCCTAACCGAATTGCTCGACGTCCCCGTACGCAAACTCTCGCTCGGCCAGCGAATGCGCTGCGACCTCGCCGCCGCGCTGCTCCACAATCCGCCCATCCTTTTTCTCGACGAGCCAACCATTGGCCTCGACGTCGTCGCCAAAGATCACATTCGCCAATTTCTCCGCGCCATCAACCAGCGATACAAAACGACCGTCCTTCTCACCACTCACGACCTCGACGACATCGAGGAACTCTGTCGCCGCATCATGATCATCGACCGCGGCACCGTCCTATACGACGGCCCGCTCTCGCGACTGAAAGAACAATTCCTGCGCACCAAACAAATCAAATTCATTCTTCGCGATGGCGATCAAAGCGCGCGCCTTGCGGCCTTCGAGCAGAATCTCCCCGCAGTCTCGCCGAATGGCACTAGCGGCGCTGCTCCGCTGCATCTCGAGCGCCTCGACGAAATGACCTGCCGCCTTCGCTTCGATCGCGCCCGCGTCTCTTCGAGCGATTTGATCCGCCAGATTCTCGCCGCCGTCGACGTACGCGACTTCGTCATCGAAGACGAGCCCATCGAAGAAATCATCAAGCGCATCTATTCCGGCGAAGCCGAAATGAGTTTATGTCTACCCGAGGAAAAGAACGGTTTACAGGTGAGCCGGTAGCACGCTGAAGAACATTTGAAATGGCCGCAACACAGACACTGCCGCTTCCGATTCGCAAGCCTTCGCCGCTGGCGAGCCTGAAGGTCTACCGTGAATTCGTCCGGATCGGCTTTGTCAACATTCTCGCGTTTCGTCTGCGATATTACACCGGAATCATCACGTATCTCATCAACGTCACCGTTTACTTTTTCATTTGGCGCGCGGTCTTCGCGAATGCGACCGGCCCCATCGCCGGGTTTTCGCTGCCGCAGATCCTTACTTACGTCAGCGCCGGATGGATTCTCCGCTCCTTCTACTGGAACACCATCGATCAGGAAATGGCCTACGAAGTGATCGACGGAAAAATCGCGATGGATTTCATCAAGCCCGTCTCCGTGCAGGGCATGTGGCTCGCCCGCGCCATGGGCGAATCCGCATTCCGTCTCATCCTTCTGACCGCGCCCACAGCGATCATCGTCACTCTTTTGTTTCCCGTTCTTCCTCCGACTTCAAAGTTAAATTTTGCTTTGTTCCTCGTCGCCGCCATCGGCAGCTTTTTCATCATGGGCTCGCTCAATTTCATCATCGGCACATGCGCCATACCGCTCACGTCCATCCTCGCCCTGATTCGCGCGAAGTTCTGGCTCATCGAACTGCTCAGCGGCCTGCTTATCCCCCTGAATTTTTTCCCGCGCCCGCTGCAAGTCATTTCCTCATGGCTTCCTTTCGAGCACATCGCCTACACGCCGTTACAAATCTATCTCGGACGACTCTCCCTCGCCGAAACTCTGCGCCTCCTCGCCCTGGAATATTTCTGGGTCGCCGCGTTGCTTCTCCTCGGCCATCTCTGGTGGATGCGCGCAACGCGCAAAATCACCATCCACGGCGGCTGAGGTATTTGGCTCTTTGTAGTGGCGCAGCATGCTGCGCGCGGTTGTCGCGGTACATACAAGTGAACGAGAAGCTCCTCAATTTGAAACGTCACGCGGCACTGCTCGGCTCTTACTTCGCGCAGTACGCGAAGGTACGCGTCAGCTATCGCGGCGACTTTTTTATTTCCGCGGCGACTTCCATGGCCGCCACAATCTTCTCGCTCGGATTCGTCTACGTTCTTTTCAAGAGGGTCCCGACTCTCGCCAACTGGCGCATGGAAGAGGTCATCTTTCTCTATGGCTTCTCACTCATTCCCTTCGGCCTCTTCAATGTTTTCTCCCTCAATCTCTACGAGTTCGGCGCAACGTACATCATGGAAGGAAAATTCGATCGGGTTTTGCTGCGCCCCCTCTCTTCCCTGTTCCAAGTTGTCTTCGACGCCTTCCGCATTGAAGCTTTGCAAGAAGTTGTCGTCGGCCTAATCGTCGTGATCTGGGCTGCGCGACGTCTGCAATATCACTGGAGCGTTCTCGATGTCCTTCTTCTTACTCTCTTCGCTCTCTGCGGCGGCGTCATCTATCTCTCCGTGTTTCTCTTTCTCTCCACGTTTTCGTTCTGGTTCGAGGATCGCATTGGCATCCATCCGCCCTTCTGGAATCTACTGGCGTTCGGCCGTTACCCGCTCTCGATCTATTCCAGCTACATCCAATTTTTACTGAGCTGGATTATTCCCTTCGGCTTCGCCACGTTCTATCCTGCGTCGCGCCTACTCGGCCGACCCGAGTTTCGCGTCTACGCATTTCTGATTCCTTTCGTCGCAGCAGCCACGTTCGCGCTCGCTGCCACGGCCTGGGGCATCGGCCTGCGACGCTACTCGTCTACCGGTTCATAGGGAAAAGAAAGAAGAGGAATTTACACAGAGGACGCAGAGTTCGTAGAGGACACAAAGAAGAGAAGAAACAGAAAGATCAGCAGGCCTTCATCACCATCAGGATGCGGTCGTCTTCGTACATGCCGTTAAGCGAGTGGGTCTCCACTTCGGCAAGCACGGCGCGCATGATTTCTTCGGGAGAGCGCTGGCGCACTCCGGTCACCAACTCCGCCATGCGCTGGCGACTGAATTCATTCCCAGCGGAATCCATTGCCTCGGTGATTCCGTCCGTGCAAGCCACCAGGAGATCGCCCACGCCAAGCGCTACGGTTCCGCATTCAAACTGAACGTCCGGCAGCAGCCCCACGATCATGCCCCCGGTTTCCAGCCACTCCACGCGTCCATCCACTCGAATCACCGCCGGCGGCACGTGCCCAGCGTTCACGTAACGCAAGCTTCGCCCTCCGCTCTCGACCAGCGCGAGGAACATGCTCAAGTACTTCGTCATGCGCCCGCCTGTCGTCGACGACGACCGGGCGCCCATCAAAAGTTTGTGATTGATCGTCGCCGGCAATTTTTCCAGCGTCTCGACGTGATCCGCCAGCGCATGCAAAGTCGCCTGCACGTTGGCCATCACCAAGGCGGAAGCCGCGCCTTTCCCCTCAACGTCCGCCACCACCAGTAGCAACGATTCCTTCCCATCTACCTGCACCGGAAGAAAATCATAATAGTCCCCGCCGACCATCTGCGAAGCGCGATGCGACACGGCTATTTCGATTCCCGGAAATGCGGGCGGCGCTTCGGGCAAAAGTCCCGCTTGAATTTCCCGCGCCAGCGCCAGGTCCCGCTCCATTTTTTCTTTTTCGAGGCGTTCGCGGTGCAGCTGCGCTTTTTCGAGAGCCAGCGCCACGTGCACCGAAAGCGCGTCAAGAAAAGCCTCATCCTCGTCGGTGAAGCCTTCCGTCTTGTTCAGCAATTGCAACACACCGATGATCGCACCCGCTTCATTGCGAATCGGCAGACACATCAACTGCTTCGTCTTGAATCCAAGCTTGCGGTCGATGTCCGGCTCGAAGCGCGGATCGTTGTACGCATTTTCCAACCGCACCGCCGAGCCTTCGCGGGCCACCCAGCCGGCAATGCCGCGGTCCGCAGGCAGGCGAATCACCTGCTGCTCCAGCCCGATACCCACGAGCGACCATATTTCGTTGCGCTGCTGGTCAACGAGAAAAACCGTTCCGCGCTCGGCTCCGGTCTGGCGCGAGGCGATCTGCAAAATAATGTGGATGAGTTCGCCGAGATCGAGCGTGGAGTTCAGCTTCTTGGTGGCTTCAATAATACTGGACAGCTCTTTCATCGCGCCGCGGCGCTCCGCAAGCGCCAGCACCACGGCGGAAAAGCGCGCGAGCAAATCCATCTGGCTGCGTACGCGATCCTCAAGCGGCCCTGCTCCTCGAACCTCGAGTACGCGCACGCGGAAATCATCGCTACCCAGCGCGCCCGCCCAAATCGTTGGATCTTTACTGGTGTCGCTTGGCAACCCAGGCTTCATGCCTGCCGCGGCCGACGCAGGAAGGGTTCCTACTTCCGCCCAAACTTCCGCTTCGCCGCGGTCCGCGCGCCAAAGCCTTGCGCCAGCCACACCGGGCTGGCCCAACGCGGCGCGAACCACACGCGCGGCAATCTCATTTGCGGGGAAGCGGCCCTCAAGCAGCTTCAACCCCTCGAGCAGTTCGGGGAAAAGTTCGTTTACTCTTTGACGAGCCGGCGATTCACTCATGTCGTACAGGGCGCAAATACAGCCGCCACGTTGGAGGTAAGCCTAGCAGGAGTGCCGTAGGTTGAAAAGAGAAGGTTCTCGGCCGCCGCGGAAACGAAAATTCCCAGATTGGGCTGCGCCGCAAACCTGGATGGCCGATTCATTTGCGCGGTGAATAAGTGCGTCGTCTTTATTTCTCTCGAGCCCGGGCTAAGACGAGGACTCGGATTCTGTGGTGCCGTCAATTCTTTGCTGACGCGATGCGCTTTTTTGCGCGCCACTTTTGCGCGTAGTTCTCGTCTTTGCTTTTTTCGCGATCTTCCGCATTATAATTCCTTCATGCGAAAGCTCATCTTCGCCGAAGCATTCGTCGGTCCGATCTTTCTCGCACTCACGGCAGCGAGCCTCCTGTCCGGCGCCCAGCAAGCCACTCCGTCACCTGCCGTTCCCTCCGCATCGGCTACGCCCGCCCAATCTTCTGCCGGGCCTGTCCACGAAAACGTCAGCTACGGCACCGCCGGTAACGAAACGCTTCTGCTCGATATTTTCGAGCCCGCAGGCAACAGCGATCATCCCCGTCCAGCCGTGATTCTGATCCACGGCGGCGGCTGGACCAGCTTCGACAAATCCACCATGCGCACGCTCGCCCAGTTTCTGGCGCGTTCCGGGTTTGTCGCCGTCCCCGTGGACTATCGTCTCTTTCATGACGGCGTCAATCGCTGGCCCGCACAGCTCGATGACGTGCAGCGCTCCGTCCGCTGGCTCCGCGCCAACGCCGCGAAATACAATGTCGCCCCGAATCAGATCGGCGCCTATGGCCATTCCGCCGGAGCGCAGCTTGCCGCGCTTCTCGGAATGATCGATACGCGCGATAATTCGGACCCCGCGCTGGCAAAATATTCCAGCAAAGTTCAGGCTGTCGTGGATAGCAGCGGCCCAACGGAATTCACCGGTTTCCCGAAGGACAGCGACGAAGATAAATTTTTTTCGAGTTTTTTCGGCGCCAGCTACTCGGCTCACCCGGAAATCTGGCGCGACGCCTCACCTGTCGATCACGTATCGAAATCCAACGCGCCCTTCCTCATCATTCATGGGACGCACGATGAGGAGGTCTCAATCGCTCAATCCCAGGCACTTTACGACAAACTCAAGGAAGCCGGCGCCGACGTGAAATTTGTCCGCCTGGATTCCGATCACATGATCCGCGAGCCTGCTGTGCGCCGCCAGCTAGCTCTCGAAACGCAGCTTTTCTTCGAGCACTATCTCGTCCCGTCATCCTAAGTGCACGATTTTCCTGAAGTTGAACTGCCTGGTAGAGGATTGCTATTCCTGAGCGCTAAGGAGAATGGACGGGATTCTGGCGCGATTCCCATTCCGTGCTCAGACGGCGCACCGATTCGCGCAGACGAACCGCAAGCGTCGCAATGGTTTCGAGGCGCTGAGGCGCGCCTTGCGGCAATCGTCCGTCGCTCTTGCGCCGTATTTCGGAAAGAAGCAGTTCCGCGTTTCCCAGGATGCCGGTGAGCGGATTATTCAGTTCGTGGCGCAATACTTCGCCGAAATCCTCGCGATCCATGTTTGTGAACACATCTCTTCCCTCCGTTTCAGGCAGTTCTCCGCCGGCATGGAGTGATTGGGCTTCGCTCTGGGCCTGACGCAGCCGCCGCTCGACGAGACCGAGAGCCACGGTCAGGCAGCCGCCCGTGCGCACCACGTAATCCGCGGCGCCTGCGGCCACCAGGCCGGAGAGTTCCGTCTGATGTTCCGCGTCGCCGATCACCACCACCGGTGCAAAGGTGGCCAATAAAGAGACAGCTATATCCAATCGTTTCGCGCGTTCGTGCAAATCGCCGGCTTCCAGCGTCACGGCTGCTTCTGTGAGCAATATCACCGCGGGCGCGGCGTCCTCGACAATGCGGCGCGCGGCGTCCACCGTGCTCACCGAAGCGACGTGCCGGCGCTCATCGATCGTTTCAAGTTCGTGGCGCGCGGTGGCGCGCAAAGCCGCGTCATCGCTAACCAAAAGAATCGTATATTCCCGGGGTGTCATGTCACCTTACCTTTGTTCGACCTTCCTAATGGCTAATGAGCTTTCTTGGCAGCCGCGAGGCGTCCTCCGCGCACGAGCTGGCCATCCAGAAGACTAAATACTTTCGCTGTCAGCTCCTCGACGCGGAAAGGTTTGGCCACGTGAGGCACGCGGTTTCGCTCCAAAAATTCCTGGGTTTGCTGGGCAATCACGTCGCCAGTCACAAATAAAAATCTCTCCCGAAGCGGATTCCGCGCGCGCGCCAGCGACTGGTAAAAATTCTGGCCGTCCAGCCCGGGCATTTTCATGTCGCAGATGACCAGGTCAAAGGGCTCGCGTCCGGCGCGTTCGAGGGCTTCGCGTCCGTCCAGCAAAACATCGACATGCAATCCTTCGTCTTCGAGTACATCCGCAATCAGGCGCGCCACAGTGGGCTCGTCTTCGACAACCAGGACGCGGGTTCCTCGGTGATTTGACCGCTGCGGAGGTTGCGCCTGAGCACGCGGCAGCGCCTGTGGGCGATTCTTGCGCTCGGTAGCTTCCTGAGAGACCGGGAGTGCCTGCTCGCCTTCTTCAAGGAAGCGTCTGCCGGGTTCCACGGAAGACTCGGCTTCCACCGGGAGTTCGACGGTGAAGATGGAGCCTCCGTCCGGCGGACTGGACACGCTTACTTGGCCGCCATGTTCGCGCACCACGCTGAGCACGATCGCGAGACCCAGACCCGTGCCGACGCCCGCAGGCTTGGTGGTAAAAAAAGGATCGAAGATGCGCGCCAGAATCGCCTGCGGAATGCCTGGACCGTCGTCGATAACCTGGAGAGCCATGCGGCGGTCTCCATTTCGCGCCGTCCGCAACCGGATGGTTCCCGCTTTTCCCGCTTGCACGATAGCTTGGCGCGCGTTTCCGATCAGATTCATCAGCACTTGCTGCAATTGGCCAGCGTCGCCCGTGACGAAAGGAAGGGTGGGGTCAAGGTCCAGCTCGATGCGAATTTTTTCCGAGGCCGAGCCGAAGCGTTGCAGTTCCATGGCCCGGAGAATCACCTGATTGAGAGCGACTCTTTTGCGCTCGGGCCTGGCTTCCCTGGCGCTCAGCAAGAGCTGGCGCAGGATGGTGCCGGCACGCTCGGCTTCTTCATAAATCTGGCGAGCTTCTTCGGTTCGGCCGGCGAGGTCTTTTCGCACAAGAAGCCGCTGCGAGTAGCCCAGTATGCTCGTGAGCGGGTTGCTTAATTCATGCGCGATGCCGGTGACCATCTGTCCAAGCGCCGCAAGTTTTTCCGTTTGCAGGAGTTTGGCCTGGAAGACACGCTGGGCGGTAAGGTCGCGATAAATCTCGACGCGGCCCAGGCGGCGGCCAGCCTGGTCCAGAACCGGACGCACGGAGCGCTCGAGGACGCGGGGCACAGGCCGCGCCAGCTGCAACTCTTCGCGGCTGCCACCTTCGGCGCCGCGCGCTAGTTCGCGCCAGCGCTTTGCAAAATTTTCCGGCTCCGCAGCGCGTTCCGCAAGGTGGCCGATGAGGCCGTCCAGCGTGCTGCAGGCCGCCGCTTCGTCGGGAGAGAGTCCCGCAATTTGCGCGAAGCGTGTGTTCATGGCGCGGATGCTATGGTTAGCGCCGAAAAGCAGAATGCCTTCTTCCACCCACTCGAGCACATTGTGCAGCTCCGCCTCGTAGCGGCTGCGCTGCTGCGCGGCTTCGTCTCCTGCCGCCGGCGCAAACACCACAGCGGTAAGGTCCTCACCCGCAAATACCGGAGCATGCAGCCGCACTTGAACGCCATTCACCAGTTCTGCTTCGCAAACTTCCTGAATTTCGATGGCCTTATCTCGCTCCCCCGCTAGCGCTCGGCCAGACCACTCTTCGATCAGCTGCTCTTCCCGCGCGCAGAACAGATTTGCGAAACGGCCGCCAAGTGCCCAGCCAGGATCTTTGGGAACTCCTTGCTCGCCACGCTCTCGCAGGGATTCCGGTGTTCGCGGGCCGCGGGTTTCCTCCAGCAAAAGTCGCGCGCTGCGATTCAAGCTGGCGATGTTGCCCTGGGCATCGAGGAGGACGGTGGGCTCGGGGCTAAATTCCAGCAGCGCGTGGCGGCGCGCGGTCCGCCGCGTTTGCTCTGCGCGCCGTCGGCGGCGTTCGAGCGCGGAAACGGCTAGCGAAGCGCGAAGTTCGAGGCGCTCCAGCGTGCCAAGTGAAGCGGCTTTCTGCGAAATGCCGGCGACCAGTACGCCAAGCGTTTCGGCGGCCGACAGGATGGGAATCGCCACCAACCGCGCCAATCCTGCTTTGGACCAGGATGCAGGAGGTTCCGTTCCCTGCACTTTTCCGACTTCGAGTGCCGCCATCCACAAGCTTGCGAGGGGTTCCCGGTCGACCGCGCGGGTCCAGGCCGGATCTCCGCTTTCCCAGGAAAACTCGATCTTCGCGTCTCCCGCGGAAATCGATGCTTTCGCGGGCTGGTGTCCGATTACCGCGAAGGAAGCGCCAGCTCCGAAGCCGTCGGTGGACTCTTCTGTGCAACTTGCGACGAGCTGCGACAGAACTGCATCGGCGGAGGAGTTACTGGCGAGAGCCGCAAGAATCTGCTTGCTGAGCCGAACGTCGGCCTGGCGTTCCCGCGCGAGACGTTGTTCCATCTCGAATTCGAGTGCCAGGGCGAGCTCCGCGGCGACCGACTGCGCCAAATCGCGGGGCATGGATGTTTGTCTTCTGCGCGTTCCGGTGAGCAGGACGCCGCGTAGGTGGCCTCTTCCCTCGATCGGAGTCCAAAGCGCGTGGCGCAAGCCTACGAGAGGCCCGATCATCGATTGATTCGGAGGCCGGTCCTGGGAAACGTCGAGTTCCTGTTCGACGCTCTTCCCGGCAGCAAGCAACTCCTGCGGCAAAGGGGCCTCGAGCGACAATTTCTCCCATTCCTCCGGCGTGTCCTCGCCTTCGGACTCCCAGATCATTCCGCGCAGACAAGCTGCTGTGTGCCCATCCTCATTGGATGGTGAATCCTGTTCCAGCCACACGCCGATACGGTCGACGTGCCTGTCCCTGGCGAGAGAGTGTATTGCTTCGCGTATCAGCTCTTCGCGCGGTGCGCCTGCAAGTCCTGCGCGCGCCGCGCCCCGCCAGGAGCGTTCCTCTTCTTGTTTTTTGCGCCAGGCCCACATCTTTTTTTGCCTCGAGTCTGTTCCCGCTTGGAAGTCAGCTTCGACATGTGGTCGAGAGCATGCCTCTTCCGAGAAGAGCTACATGCAGGGAAAGGCCCAACTGAGAAACTGCGTATTGTTTTTGTAATCAGCAATTTGAGCGGAGATACAGAGAAGCGAGACGAAGCCCGGAGTTCCACGCCGATACTAGCGCTGTTCTCGTTCCCGGAATGGACCTGGGAGCACAATTGCCGGCGAGTTTCTTAGTGCGAGCGAGACTCGGAATCCAGGCCGCTAAGAGGCTGACCGGCAAGTGTGTACGCACAGATCTGCACAAAGAAGAAACGCGCTTTTTTCTCGATGAACCCCGAGGAGGAAAATTCCATGCCAGAGCGCGGTTCCTTTTGGAACTGAGCTCTTTCCGGTGCGCTTTGTTATACCTGGGCTTGTTCCATCTGATACTGCTTGAGCTTGCGATACAGCGTGGTTTTTCCAATGCCCAACATGCGCGCTGCGGCCAGCTTGTCGCCGCCTGTTTCGCGCAGCGTACGGAGAATGGCACGACGTTCCAGCTCTTCCATGGGCAGCAGTTCGTCTTTGTCGGGAACGCGTTCGCTGCTTGGATAGTGCAGATTCGATGGCAGGTCTCCTACATGAAGGATGGGACCTGAACCCATGGCTACGGCGCGCTCGATGGCGTTCTCCAGTTCGCGGACGTTGCCGGGCCAGTCGTAAGCGATCAGGCGCCGCATGGCGTCATCGGAGATGGTTCGCGGTGGCCCGTGCGGGTCGGAGAATTTTTCAAGAAAAGAGATAACCATGAGCTGGATGTCGCTCTTGCGCTCGCGCAGGGGCGGGAGCTTTATCTGCACGACGTTCAGGCGGAAATAGAGGTCCTGACGAAAGGCGCCGGTGCGGATGGCGGATTCGAGGTCGCGATTGGTGGCGGCGATGATGCGGATATTGATGTGCCTGCGTTCCGTTGAGCCAACCGGTTTTACTTCGCGCTCCTGCAAAGCGCGCAAGAGTTTGGCTTGCAGGTCCACGGGCATGTCCCCAATTTCATCGAGGAAAAGCGTTCCGCCTTGGGCCGCTTCGAGAAGGCCCTGTTTGGATTGCATCGCTCCCGTGAATGCGCCCTTCACATAGCCGAAGAGCTCCGATTCGATGAGCGTGGGGACCAGGGAGGAACAGTCGACCGGGGCAAACGGTCGCTCCTTGCGGATTCCGGAGTAGTGAATGCTTTTGGCGACCAGCTCTTTGCCTGTGCCGCTCTCGCCGAGAATCAGGACGGGATATTCGTGCTGGCTGACTTTTTCGATCATCTTGTACACGCGCTGCATTTTTGCGGAAACGCCGATCATGCCGCCGAAGCCCGGCTTGGAGCGCAGTTGCTCGCGCAAGAGGCGGTTTTCGCGGTCCAGATCCATATCGCGGGCCACACGCTCGAGACGCGCGCGGAGATCTTCAATGTGAAAAGGCTTGGTGACGTAATCGACCGCGCCCATGCGGGTGGCTGCCACGGCGGAATCGATAGTTCCGTACTGCGTGAGAACTAACACGGCCACCTGCGGGTACATTTCGTGAACCTGTTTCAGAAGATCGAGGCCGCTCGATGGGGGCAGAATCAAATCAGTGACAATGATATCGACCGCATGAGTATCGAGATGCCGCAGCGCTTCTTCCACCGAGCTGGCCACGGCAGCTGTCATTCCGCAGGATTCCGCCACGTCCGCGCAGAGCTTACGCGTGTTCTCTTCGTCTTCCACAACAAGGACACTGATGGGGATGGCGACGCGCTGCACTCCAGCTTCTTCATTCATAGGCGTTCACCTCGCGGAAATCTTTTGCGCGGGTTTCAGTTGCACACTCAGTACCAATTGCGGAAAAGAGTACGATTCATTCATAATTCAACAAGTTAGCTATTCTAGCATTTATTAAGGAGTTCGCATTCAGGAATTACGCTTTCGACAATTTCCCCCGCTGGAGGCTTTTTTGACCTCATAAGTTTTTATTTTTCAGCGAGTTACCGATTCAGAATGAACACGCCTCCCATTTCGGGAATGGAACGTGGAGTTTGCCGGTGGAATATCGAGTAGGAATCGCATACCGAGGTTCCGCTGCTGTCTTAAAAGAAAAACGGGCTCTCTCGGAGGACTTCCGAGAGAGCCCGTTTTTGTAGAACGTTTTATGAATCGCTAAAAGCGGCGTGTTAACTCGCCGAGATTAACCGAGCCCTTCCATCCAAGGATGGCTGGCTCGCTGCTCAACCCCTTACGGCTTGGCTGCCGGCTTCTTGGCAGGCGTCTTCGCCGTGCCTGTAGCCGTGCCGCCGCCCCTGCTTAGCAAGGTCAGCGAATCCTTCGCGTTGAAGGGGAAGCGCCGCACGGACTGTTCGCCTGTCGTGCTAAGGGTAACGTCCACACGCCGGTTGTTGGCCAAGCGCACGGTCAACAGGTTCTTCATGAACTTGTCCTTTTCCGCGGGAGTCAGGTCTGGATCCTCTTCGAGCAACTGCTTGACCTCAGCGTCGCTCAGGTTTTGTTCTTCACCGTATGCCTTGGTATCGATGTGATCGGCTGGAATGCCCTTTTCTACGAGGTAGCTCTTGGTTTTTTCCACGCGGCGTTCGGAGAGAAGCTGGTTGTACTCCTTGCCTCCGCGAACGTCGGCGTGGCCGCCCAGGATCAAGTGGGCGTTCGGCCTGTAGGTCAGATATTGCGTGAAGTCGGCAGCCAGCGTGTCGAGAGTGACTGCCTGGCTGGCCATCAAACCTCCATTGGGTTTCGCAACCGTGGGCTGTGCCGTCGGGAAGTAAATGCTGTGCAGGGCCAGCTTCATTTCCAGTTGATGAACCTGCGGAGCTTCCTTCACCTCAACGGTGCCGGATGCGTCGGCGGTGCCACCGCGTCCATCATTCACAGTGCACTTCACGGTGTACGTTCCGGGCTGCAATCCGGTGGCGTCAAACGTCGCGTTCGCGCCAGTGCCGGTAACCTGCCCGCCTGAAGCCGTGTAGCTGTAGGTCAGAGGATCGCCGTCGGGGTCAGTGCCCGTGCAAGTGATCCCGGTGTGCTCGCCAGGAAGAATCGGGCTGCGTTCCACCGACAAGGAAGCCGTCGGCGGACGATTCGGCCGCTCTTCGACTTTGATGTCTGTTGCGCAAGAAGCCGTTCCGCCTTTGCCGTCGTTGACCTGCGCGGTAACCGTGTAGTTACCCGGCGTAGCGCTGCCCGGGTTCCATCGTGCGTCAGGACCTGAGCCATCCACCGCGCCGCCCGTAGCCGTGTAGCTGTACGTGAGCGGATCATTGTCCGGGTCGCTGGCGTTTACGTGGACCGCAACGGTGTCGCTAGAGCCGGCGAACACGGATGCGGGACTCGCGGAGCATGCGGCCACCGGCGGGTGATTTACGGGCGCCGGAGGCGCTTCGTGGGGCAAACCAAAGCGCAGAACAAGGCCGGTTCCCAATCGCAAGCTATTCTCCTTGCCGCCAGAGGCGAGAGAGTTTCCATAAAAGGAGGTCGAAAGGTAATCGATTTCCGCAAAGCGCCAGGCGATGTTCCTCGTTAGGGCGATGTCCACGCCGCCGCCGGCCACCATAGTAAAAGCGGTTTGGCTGCTGTTGCCAGTCATCTCCGGTCCGGCATGGCCTGCGCCGACCAGCACTTCCAGGAAGGGCACGAAGTAATCAAATTTGCGGAAGTTCACACGGGGACCAACCATAATTGTCGTGATGCCCCCGTGCAGATTCACGCCGTTGACGTTGCGGTTGTAGCTCAACCCGCCAATTTCTTCGGTGAGGCCCAGCCATCGTGCGGCGTTCCAGGTGAACGCCCCCGATCCGCCAAAATTGTTAAAAGACGGGAAGCCGCCTCCAGGATTGAAACTCACGTAATCGAACATGCCCGCGACTTCGTAGCGCGGCAGAAGTTGACCTGGCGGCGTGTCGCCACTCGATTTAGCGTCAGACGGAAGAGGCTTCGGGCGCGGAGCCTCTGGAAGCGCGAAAAGATTTCGCGGAGCAGGCGCAATGTCTCCCGCACCAGTTTTGGCAGGGCTCTTCTCTGCCGCCGCTGCTGCTGCGGCAGCGCTCGCACCGTCGCCATTCTGCTGGGCGCACAAAGGCAAAGCCAATAGAGCGCTAAACGCTACTGCGACACACCAAGTACGCATGATTCGTCTCCCTCAGTTATCTATTGCGGAACCCAAGTCTATGTTGTCCCGGCTGCAGCACCTTGTGCGGCGCCACTACAAACTCGCTTGAACCAACTGCGGCAAACCCTTTGTCCTTCGCCGCCTCACCGCCGATACCTTCCCCCACTTATTCCAAACGCCGGGAGAAAATACAGGAAGTCACATGACGCGGCGCTGTAAGCGTATTCCAGAATTCCCTTTATCTGCAAGCATTTCCTTGCGACAGCCGGGCGGTCAAAAATATTTTTCGCGGCCTGCTGCCAATACGCTCCACTGCGAGATCACTCATGTTAGTAGATGCGCGGAAATGCAAAAAGGACGGATCTGCGCCGATACCCAGCGGAGTACTTGTCTGTGCCAAGTACCTAGTGGGTTACCGCTCTTTGTGCTAGTATGCCGCCACTTTCTGTGGTGGATTTGCCTCCGACTGAGTTTCTGACACTTGGGATAGCTCCGTCGCGAGGCACTACGCCAGCTTGCTGGCCCCTTGTCCCGGGTCCAGAGGCGTCCTACAGAAGCTCGGATGAGAATCTCAGCTGCTGCGGGGGCGGACCATGAAAATCAAAAATGCAAAATTGCTTTCCAGCCTTTTACTCTTAGCCTGTATTTTATTTTTGCCGTCCTCGCCTGCGAAAGCGCAGACGTTAAGCGCCCCCGCCCGTATCACGCAGGCCGTGGATGAAAATAATCTCGCAGTGCTCAAGGGCAACGTGCACCCGCTGGCGCGCGCGGAATTCGACCAAGGAGCGGTAAGCGACGGCCAGCCCTTGCATCGCATGCTGCTTCTCTTGCAACGCGGCGCGGATCAAGAGGCTGCGCTGCAAAAACTGCTCGATGACCAGCAGAATAAATCTTCCGCGAATTACCATGCGTGGCTGACGCCCGCGCAATTTGGCCAGCAATTTGGACCGGCGGATGCGGACGTCCAGACAGTCACAAACTGGCTGCAGTTCCACGGCTTTCAAATCACCAACGTGACCGCCGGACGGACGGTGATCGAGTTTTCCGGAAATGCCGCGCAGGTGCGCAGCGCATTTCACACTGCGATTCACAAGTACCTGGTGAATGGCGAAGCGCACATGGCCAACGCCAGCGACCCGCAAATTCCAGCGGCGCTCGCGCCAGTGGTTGCCGGCCCCGTTTCGCTCAATAATTTCCCACGGAAGTCCTACGCTCGAATCCTGGGGCAGTTTCGCCGCACTATCGGCAAACCGGGGTTGCAACCGCTCTTTACGTTTCCCGATCCCTACACCGGAACCACATTTTATGGGATGGGACCAGGAGACTTCGCAACAATTTACAACTCCAAGCCTCTCATCGCAGCCGGAAACGACGGGACGGGACAAACCGTTGCCGTCGTTGGCGAGACAAACATCAACATTCAGGACGTGCAACAGTTTCGGCAAATGTTCGGCTTGCCAGCAAATTTCGACGCCACGAATGTAATTCTGAATGGTGAAGACCCAGGAATTACATCCACGGACGAAGAGGGAGAAGCCGATCTGGACGTGGAATGGTCCGGTGCCGTGGCGCCGGGAGCAACCGTGAAATTTGTCGTATCTGCTTCGACGCCAGCCTCGGCAGGTATCGATCTTTCGGCCATCTACATTGTGGAACATAACCTGGCCGGAGCCATGAGCGAGAGCTACGGCCAGTGCGAACAACAACTTGGAACCGCTGGGAACGCCTTTTACAACCAGTTGTGGGAACAAGCAGCCGCGCAAGGAATCACCGTGATTCTGTCCGCGGGAGATGGCGGCTCCGCGGGATGCGATGATTTCGATACGGAGCAGGTGGCAACTCTGGGATTAGCCGTCAGCGGGCTGGCCTCGACGCCTTTTAACGTGTCCGTCGGTGGCACCGACTTCGATCAGGTCAACAACTGGTCATCCTTTTGGAGCTCAACCAACGATCCGACTGGGACTTCCGCCATCAGTTATATTCCCGAGATCCCCTGGAATCAGAACTGCGCACAAGTTGGATTGATGGGCTGTGGTTTAACCGCTCCGCAAGGGTCGGTGAACATCGTCGCGGGCAGCGGCGGCCCAAGTGCGGTCTATGGAAAGCCGAAATGGCAGATGGGTGTATCCGGCATGCCCAATGACAATCACCGCGACCAACCGGATATTTCCCTTTTCGCGAGTCCCGGGTTCGACGGAACGGGATACGTTTATTGCCAGAGCGATGAAACTATATCCGGCATCCCAAGCTGCGATCTGAGCAGGGCCGCCGCCGAGTTTCTCGATTTTGGAATCGTCGGCGGAACGTCAGCTTCGGCCCCTGCATTCGCTGGCATCATGGCACTGGTAAACCAATACCAAGCGGCTCACGGCGGTTCTAATCGTCAAGGAAATGCCAACTACGTTCTGTATGCCTTGGCAAAGAAATCGGGAACCAGCTGCGCTTCCGCAAAAACCGAGGCGACTGCATGCGTTTTCAATGACGTAATTAAGGGAAATAGCATTTTGCCGACGGGCCAACCGGGTGTCGGAACGAACAGTGTACCGTGCAAGGGAGGCACGTTGAACTGCAGCTCCGCCCTTCCTGCTAACAATGGTGTCCTCGTGGAGCCGAGCCAGACCACGACGGAGGCGTGGCCCGCGACGGCGGGCTATGACATGGCAACGGGCATGGGAACCGTCAATGTGAATAACTTGGCGACAAATTGGGGAACCGTTTCGACAATTGGAACGACAACCACGCTGACGCTTTCGCCCACCACGGGAATCACTCATGGCACGACCGAGAATGTAACGGTTGGAGTCAGCGTTGCGCCTACGACGGGGACGATAGCCCCGACGGGCGAAGTATCGCTCATCGCGACGTATTCCGATGGGACGACGCAAGGGCTTGATCACTTCACGCTCACCAACGGAGCGATCAGCGGCACGACGAAAAGCCTTCCCGGCGGCACTTATAACGTGTCGGCATATTACGCGGGTGACGGTACGAACGCTCCTAGTGACTCCACGCCAGTTCCAATGACGGTTGGTAAGGAGAGCAGCCAGACGTTTATCGTGGTGCCGACATTTGATTCAAGCGGGAACCAACTGAATGCGAACGCGACATCATTTATGTATGGGACGCAATTCATCAGCCGCGTTTACGTAACAGATAAAAATGCTGTGGGCAGCGCAGGCGGTCCTCCGAATCCTGCTTGCTACCAAGAGAATCTCCTGACCTGTCCAGGCGGAACTATCACCTTTACCGACAATGGCACTCCTTTGGATCAAGAAACTTTTCAGCTAAACAGTGCCGGATACACACGCGATCTCTCCGCGACTCCGGCCACGTTTGCGGGAGGCACCCACAAACTCGTCGCAACATACAGTGGAGACGGCAGCTATATGCCGAGCCTGGGAATGGATATCATCACAGTCACACCGGCACCCAGTACGACCTCGTACTATTCGACTAATTTTTACGCCATCGTTGGCCAGACTTTTTCATTCACCTTTATCGCCACAGGAAGCGTGCAACAAGGTGTGGATCCAACCGGAACCTTTGCATTTACCGACAATGGGATTCCCTTGACAGGCCCCGTGAACACCTCCGACCCGGGAGGCCACGCGATCCTAGGCGGTGCTTTTGAAACGTTCACTGCACCCGGAAAACACTCGATCAACGCAACATACAATGGAGACGCCAGCTACGCTCCGTCTACCAGCTCGCTCGCTCTGCCAGTCACCGTTCAATACGCTGATTCGCTGAGTGTTTCAGTGAATCCCTCAATCGTAATCTATGGCGCGCCTGTGACCATTACGGCAACGGTGACTACGCCGCACCTGACTCCGGCTCTGGCGGGCACATTCTCATTCAACCCGGCCTTCGGAAGCGTGACGACAAACATTTCAACGGACGGGCACGGCAACCAAATCATTACGGGCACGATGACATTTGTTCCCACGGCAACCGAAAGCATCGATGTGGGTTACACTGCCGACCCGAACTACAGCTCCGGCGACACGAATGCTTCCGTCACTGTAAATGTTCCCGATTTCAGTCTGAACATTCCGGGCCCCTTGCTTGTGGCCGCTGGCCAGTCGGCATCTCTGCAAATTGGAGTAGTCCCGGTATCGAACAATGCTAGCTCTGTCACGCTATCGTGCGCCGGAAACTATCCATTGGGATATTCTTGCGCCCTGCAGCCCGCGACAGTGAATCTCGCGGGCGGGATTACCGCGACCTCAATGCTGGCCTTGTCCCCGTCTCCTGCAAGCAATGCGGTGTCGAACAATGCTGTCCGCTGGAAACACGCTGGACTCTTCCCTGACTTTTCCGGGACAAATTCGCTCTGGCCGCTCAGCATCTTTACCGGCATGACCGCGACTCTCCTTCTCCTGTGGCGTCCACAAAGGAAACGTATGCGGTCCGCCTTTAGACTTGGAGCGGCCTGCGTCATAAGCCTGGCGATCGGCTGCGGCGGAGGCGGAAGTTTCAACGGGGGCGGCGGGGGAAGCGGCGGAGGCGGAGGGGGCGCACCCACCCCGTCCGTAACAACGACAACCGTGTCGACTGGCTCTGCGAAAGTCGCACAGAACAGCCCCGTGACCTTCACCGCAACTGTGACCGGGACTGGAAATCCGACCGGAAGCGTTAGTTTCTATTTAAGCGGAGGCTACTACGGCAGCGCCTACTTGGTCGCTGGCTCGGCGTCGGTAACCGCCTCTCCCGCAATCCCGGGTATCTACTCGCTCATCGCACAGTATGCGGGCGACGCAAACAACCTGGGGTCGACTTCGGCAGGTGTCAGCCAAGCAGTAACCGGAACTACGATTATGCAAGTAAACGCGCAGACGGGAACTCTGTTTCACAGCACAAGTGTTACCGTGACGCTCCAATGAGAGACTGGCGGGTGGACGGGCGGTTTGGTATTCCGCTACCAAACGAGTATCCTTTGGCCTCTCACAAATCAAAACAACGCGGAGGGACACCTCCGCCTCTCTATACTTTCATGGGAAGTGCCGCAGTGATATTCTCTCGACGATCCTCACGTTCGCAAATACTAATTCTTCAAGCCCGGGCCATCCGTCGACCAAACGGAGATCCCTTGGTCACTCACAAATTTCAGCAAAAATGAAGACTTCATTGAAATACGCCCTGATCCTAATCACTCTGGCAGTGTGTGCCGCAACTTCCACCCAAAGCTTGGCGCCCCCTTTTGCGCTAACCCTCGAAGCAGAAGAAAACCCTGTAAAGGCTGGCTCGGAAGTCAAAGTGGATATTACGCTATCCAACTCTTCCAATCGCGCTATGCATATTAGCTACGGCTTAAGCGAAGTTGACTATGCTTTTGAGGTGCGTGACAGCCAAAACAGAATACCGCCAGAAACTGAGTTCGCACAAAAATCAAAGGGAAGAGGGTACTTCTCGAGCGACCAGCTCTTTTACTTACAGCCAGGAGAGAGCCTCCCGAAGGCACCCCTGGTTGCGTCCAAGTTTTACGATTTCAGCCGCCCAGGAAGCTACAAAATTCAAGTAAGCCGTGCCGTTCCCAAGGAACTAGGCGGCGGAACGATTAAATCCAACGTACTGTCCCTTACAATCAGGGAATAGGGGGACCTCCCAGGCCGTGCTGGTGGCAGTTTCTAAAGTCTCGAGTGGCCTACCGTTTGCAGTTTTGTTTCTTGCAAACCGTGGGGCACTCCACTCGCTCTTACGCTCGCTCTTCTTCACGCTACTCACTATTCGCTACCAACGACTCACTACACGCAACTCCTCCCGCGTCGACTCGCGTTACACTACTGGCTCCATGCTTGCCACGACGATTCTGGATATGAATTGGATGGGGCGGCCGAGGTCCATCGCGGCGGTGCTGCTGGAATCGGATGGGCATCGGGCGATTATTGACCCGGGGCCAGCTTCGACTCTTCCTACGCTTCGGCAACTTTTGGATTCACGCGGCGTCGGCGTCTCGGATTTGAACGCCATTTTGCTGACGCATATTCATTTGGATCATGCGGGGGCGACGGGCGCGCTCATCCGCGAGAATCCTAACCTCGAGGTGTATGTTCACAAGGCTGGGCTGCTGCACATGGCTGATCCGACGAAGCTGCTCGCTAGCGCAGAGCGGCTTTGGCCTGGCGAATTGCAGCATCAATTTGGCGAGACGCTGCCTGTCCCGTTTGGAAATTTGCGCATGCTGCAAGGCGGGGAGACGCTCTCGCTCGGAAGCCGTAACCTCGAAGTTGTTCAAACGCCGGGGCACGCTTCGCATCATGTTTCTTATTTTGATTCGTCGGACGGCACCGCGTTTGTTGGCGACACGACCGGGTTCCACATCGAGGGCGAACGTTACGTGGTTCCGGTAGCACCGCCGCCGGATATCGATCTTGAAATCTGGAACGCTTCGCTGGACGCAATCGCCGCGCGCCATCCCTCGCGGCTGTTTCTTACGCACTTCGGGTACTCGAACGATCCTGCAGCGCACATCGCAGAGTATCGAAACAATTTGCAGCGCTGGGCCTCACTCGCAGCGGAAATCTTGCGTTCCACGCCGGATCAAAATGTCGCGCTGGAAAAATTCGTTTTGGCAACGACTGAAGAAATCAAACAGCGCCTCTCTGCAGCCGAAGCCGAGCACTACGTTTTCAATTGCGGCCTCAATATAAACTGGCTGGGACTCTCGCGCTACCACCGTAAACGCGCCGAAGTCACTGCGAACGCAGCGAATCCTTTGTAGGGGTACAGCATCGCTGTGCCCGAGCTTGACGACAAATCGTGCAGATTAGGCGGAGGTTTCAGAGGAAGAAATTTCAGGCGTTTCCGCAACGGGTTCAGCCGCGGGAACAGCGGAAGCCGCCGCAGGTTCGAGCCGAGCGGAAAGCGCTTCCACCAATAGATCGACGAGCTTTTTTGCGCCGCTGCCGTCGGGATCTTTGTCTGGATTGTATTGCGCTACGACAAGTCCCAGGAGATTTTTGTGTTTCGCAAATTCGCTGAGGGCCGCGCGCACGTCCGCCATCTTCAGTCCATCGGTGCCTGGCACGTTCACCGCGGAAAATTCTTCAACGGCGATAACGTCCGTATCCAGATGCACGACAAATTCATGCGCATCGGCATGCACGTAGGTTAGCCCGTCGCGCGCTGCCGCGCTTCCGCCCTTGGACTGAATGTCGGCTGCGTCAATGTGGCGCATCGGAGATTTGCTGAGAAATTCCTGTTCGGGAGGATCCAGACGTTCGAGACCGAAGAGCGTTACATCCGGTTCACGCACTAGCGCCGACTCGCCGAAGAAACGTACCAGTTCCGGGGCGCCGCGCCCAATTACGTGGGCGACGACCATTCCATCGATGCGTCCGGAAGGCGTCGAGGCTGGCGTGTTCAAATCGGCATCGCGATCGAACCACAATAAGTTGACGTGCTTGTAGTAACGGCGAACGCCTGTCAAAAGTCCGATGACTTGCGCGCAATCGCCGCCCAGCACCAGCACCAGCGCGCCGCTTTTCACGGCAAGCTCGGCGCGAGTTTTGAGGTCGTTCAGGCCCGCGACAATTTCTTTCAGATTGCGCGCGCGTTTGTGTTCGTCATCGTCGGCAAAAAGCCTCGGCGCGCAGTCGCCGTGATCAATCACTTCGAAGCCCGCGCTTTGCAGACGCTCGACCAACCCCGCCGCGCGCAACGCTGCGGGCGCCTTTTCGCTGCCGGGCAAAAACGCAGCCGCGCTCGACGGCGCGCCTATCAAGGCAATCTTCTTCGGCTGACGGACGATTTTGACCGCCAAGGTTAAGCTCCCTGTTTTGTGTGTCCCCGCCTACCGCGCTGGGTCTACTGCAAAACTTCGCGGGACTAAGGCCCGCCCCTGTGTTTCTACTGCGCTGCAAATGATACTGCAAAATCCCGGGGCCTCTTTTTAACGACGCGGGGCCGGCGCAATCGTGGCCAGTTCCGGAGGCAGCGTGAAGCGCACGTCCTCGCGAATCAAATCGAGGTCGCGCTGATCCGTGTATCCAAACTCCGCCAAGCGCTCGCTCACTTGTTCGACTAGCACTTCGGGAGCGGACGCGCCGGCGGTCAAGCCCACGCGCTTTACGCCTTCGAGCCAGTTGACGTCAATATCTTTGGCTGAATCGATGAGCTGGGCTTTTACGCCGCTGCGCTTGGCCACTTCGACGAGGCGATTCGAATTGGAGCTGTTGGGCGAGCCCACTACCAGGAGAAAATCGACGTCCTTGGCTACTTGTTCGACAGCTTCCTGGCGATTCTGCGTCGCGTAGCAAATGTCATCGCTCGCGGGGCCTTTAATCAATGGGTACTTTTGCCGCAGCCGGGCGACGATTTCTTGCGTGTCGTAGAGGCTGAGCGTAGTTTGGGTCAGGAATGAGAGCTTGTCTGGCTCGGCCACATCCAGCGCGTCTACTGCCGCTATCGAATCCACCACGATGGTGCGGTCAGGAGCTTCGCCCGAGGTGCCGACGATTTCCTGGTGGTCTTTGTGACCAATCAAAATGATAGTGCGCTTTTCTCGCGCGAATTTCAGAGCTTCCAAATGCACCTTGGTGACCAGCGGGCAGGTCGCGTCGATCACTTTTAGCGCGCGGTCCTTGGCTTCCTGGCGGACTGTTGGCGGCACGCCGTGGGCGCTGAAGACCAGCACGGCGCCGTGCGGCACGTCCTCGATCGACTCCACAAAAATCGCCCCGCGGCGGCGCAACTGCTCTACTACGTAAGTGTTATGGACAATTTCGTGATGGACATAGACCGGCGCGCCGTACGCTTCCAGCGCCAGCTCGACGATATCCACCGCCCGCACCACGCCAGCGCAGAAACCTCGCGGCCGAACCCTCAGCAAAACCTTCCCATTTGTCGCAGTTTGCATCGTTATCCTAAGTGAGTAATTTCCGAAGACTCTATCATACCTTACGGCGTGGCCAGCCCGCACCGGGTTTCGTAGCATTGTGACAGTTTCTGATTACGGATGCGGCCTCAACTGGTCGCTTTTGCGCTGCCCTTGGAAGTCCATCGCCCTTCATAGCAGAAATGCGTGCGGCGGTTGCGCTAGAGGCAGCGCGGGACGAGGGTCTTGCATCCCATGGTTGCGGACGGAGATAACCAGGCAGGTATGGTACCTAGTACCTACCGAGGACTCCCAAGAAGATCAAGACGGGAGAAACTCAAATGAAAACTGCAACGCTGGTTGTGTGTCTGGGCATGGCCGTGTGGGGATGCGGATCGGGAAACATGGTGAACGTAGCAAAAAATGTGGTGATGAAGGGCGGGCAGTGGGAGTACGTGGTGACGCCGAATAGCGGTGGCGCCACGCTGAATTTTGAAGCGAATGTGCCGGGGACGAATTTGCAGTTCGATGGGACCAACGCGATGATTTTCTACCCATCGCAGGTGGGCGCGACCACTCCGTCTACTACGCCGATATTCTGCAGTCCCTTCGCCTTCAATGGCGAGATCAATGGCGATACGGTGAAGGGTAGTTTTGATTGGGGAGACTCGTCGGAACGATTTGCCAATTTTTCCGGGGAGCT
>Ga0265349_1000002_pt1 | contig 33802 bp, 24 predicted proteins | sample NSE1metagenome_FD_189092 | JGI IMG/M metagenome (GOLD analysis project Ga0265349, IMG submission 189092) | Soil microbial communities from Maridalen valley, Oslo, Norway - NSE1 | ecosystem: Environmental > Terrestrial > Soil > Boreal forest/Taiga > Bulk soil | place: Norway: Oslo | collected... | reverse complement strand
TATTTTATAATTTTTTTTTTTTTTTTTTTAGCTGAATATGCTAGTATTGTTTTAATTTGTTCATTAAATAGTATATTATTTTTAGGTGGTTATTTATCTATTATACCTTTAGATTTAATAATTAATATTTTTAATATAAACAATATTATTTTTATTAATATATCTTCTTCTAGTTTAAATTTAGCTTTAAAAACAGCTATTTTTATATTTATTTTTATTTGAGCTAGAGCTTCTTTCCCTAGAATACGTTTTGATCAATTAATGTCTATTTGTTGAACTATTTTATTACCAATTATTATAGCATATATTATTCTAATGCCTTGTATTGTATATGGTTTATCAATAATACCAACTAATAATTCTTTATTTTAATTATAATTTATGTTATATATTTTATATTAAAAAATAATTCATAATTAGTTTATATAACTTTATTTCATTAATAAAGTGTTACATTAATAAAATTATTTAATTTATTAGTAGTAAATAAATTTATTGTTTATATTTTATGTCTTTATCATTATTATTAATCCCCTTATTAGGTATTTGTTTTATAACTATAAAAACAAATTATGGTTTATTTTTAAATAATATAAAAATAAAATCTATTGCTTTAATTATTTTAATTTTTAATTTAATTATTTCATTAATTGTATTTATTTTATTTGATTTTAGTAGTAAACAATATCAATTTATAGAAGAACATTATAAAATTAATTATTTTGATATATATTTAGGTATAGATGGTCTATCTATATATTTTGTATTATTAACAACTATAATAATGCCTATAGCATTATTATCTAATTGAAGTTCAATACAACATAAAAATGTATTATCTTTTGTAATAATAATATTATTATTAGAGACTTTATTATTAGCTGTTTTTTTAGTTTTAGATATATTATTATTTTATATTTTTTTTGAAAGTATATTACCTCCTTTATTTTTATTAATAGGATTATTTGGTTCTAGTAATAAAGTAAGAGCTGGATTTTATTTATTTTTATATACTTTATTAGGATCATTATTTATGTTATTATCTATATTAACTATGTCTTCTATAATAGGTAGTACTGATTTTGATGTTTTATATAAAGCTAATTTTAAATATATTACTCAATTATTTTTATTTTATGGTATATTTATAGCTTTTGCTGTAAAAACACCTACAATATTTTTAAACACTTGATTATTAAAAGCTCATGTTGAATCTCCATTATCGGGTAGTATTATATTAGCTGGTATAGTTTTAAAATTAAGTTTATATGGTATTTTTAGGTTAATTTTACCTTTATTACCTAAAGCTTCTTTAAATTATACTTATATAATTTATCTTATAGGAGTAATAACTATTATATATGCTAGTCTTAGTACATTAAGAACTATAGATATTAAAGAACTTATAGCTTATTCATCTGTATCTCATGCAGCTGTTTATCTTTTAGGTGCATTTAGTAATACATTACAAGGTATAGAAGGTGCAATAGTTTTAGGTTTAGCTCATGGTTTTGTTTCTTCAGGATTATTTATATGTGCAGGAGGTATTTTATATGATAGATCTTCTACTAGGTTAATTACACATTATAGAGGTATGGCACAAATAATGCCTATTTTTTCTATTTTATTTTTTATATTATCATTAGGAAATTGTGGAGTTCCTTTAACTTTAAATTTTTTAGGTGAATTTATGTCATTATATGGAGTATTTGAAAGAATGCCTATTTTAGGTATTTTGGCTAGTTCTTCTATAATATTTTCTGCTGCTTATACTATATTTATGTATAATAGAATAGCATTTGGAGGTTCTTATTCTATTTATTTTTTAGAAAATATAGGTGATTTAAATAAAAGAGAATTTATTATGTTATTAATATTTATTATATTTACAATCTTTTTTGGTATTTATCCAGCTCCTATTTTAGATGGTTTACATTATTCAGTTTCTACTTTAATTTATAATATAAATTAAAAAAAAAAATATATTATATATATGTGTATATATTTATATATCTATTCTTATTAGCTCAATGGTAGAGCAGAATACTTCTAATATTTAGATCCAAGTTCGAATCTAGGATAAGAATTTATTATTAAATATATATTTAATAATTTAGCTCTTATAGCTCAAAGGTAGAGCAGAATACTGTTAATATTTGTATAGATGTTCGATTCATCTTAAGGGCTATGATAATTTTTTATTAAATTTATAATATTTTATATTCTTTATTCTATAATCTTTTAAAGTGATGATATTAATAAAAAATATATATCTATATTTTATTTTTATATAAATGCCACAATTAATTCCATTTTTTTTTGTTAATCAAGTAGTTTTTACTTTTATTATTTTAATAGTATTAATTTATATATTTACTAAATACATATTACCTAAATTTGTGCGTATATTTATTTCTCGTATCTATATAAATAAATTATAAAATAATTAATAAATTTAAATATAAATATATATATATATTAATAATGTATAAATTAAATACTATATTAAGTCCTTTAGACCAATTTGAAATTAGAAATTTATTTTCTATTAATATTAGTTTTTTAGGAAATAGTTATTTTTCATTAACTAACATAGGTTTATATATAATAATAAGTTTAATTTTAATAATAATATACAGTTTATTAGCTATTAATAATAATAAAATAATACCTAATAATTGATCAATAAGTCAAGAAACTATATATTCTACTGTACATAGTATAGTTATAAATCAAATTAATACAAATAAAGGACAAATATACTTTCCTTTTATATATTCATTATTTGTATTTATATTAATAAATAACTTAATAGGTTTAATTCCATATAGTTTTGCATCTACTTCACATTTTATATTAACTTTTTCTATTAGTTTTACTGTTGTTTTAGGTGCAACTATATTAGGATTTCAAAAACATGGTGTTCATTTCTTTTCTCTTTTTGTTCCTGCAGGTTGTCCTTTAGGTTTATTACCTTTATTAGTATTAATAGAATTTATTTCATATTTATCTCGTAATATTTCATTAGGTTTAAGATTAGCGGCTAATTTATTGAGTGGACATATGCTTTTAGCTATATTAAGTGGATTTACTTATAATATAATGAGTTCTGGTTTTATATTTTTCTTTATAGGATTATTACCATTAGCGTTTATTATAGCTTTTTCAGGTTTAGAATTAGGTATTAGTTTTATACAAGCGCAGGTATTTGTAGTTTTAACTTGTTCATATATTAAAGATGGATTAGATTTACATTAATTTTAAGATTTACATTAATTATAAAATTATCCCCTCTCTATTAACTAATTTAGTTACTGTTTTAAAAATAAACTAGATAATCTATCTTTAGTATTAAAATATATAATATAAGTATAATTTTAAATTATATATATATATATGTATATATAATTTGCTTTAAAATTAGTTATGAATATTTTATAAGGAGGATATAGTTCAATAGGTAGAACAGCTGTATGTGGAACAGTATATCCTTGTTCAAATCAAGGTATCCCCCCAAAAAAACCTGTATATTTTATATATGGTAAATAATTAACACCCATAATAAAATTATCCAAAATAATTTGTTTAAAGTTATCAAGTTCTAAATAATCTAAATACATAGATTTTATTTTTTCTTTTTTTCCAATTTTTTAATATTATATACAAATATATTCAACATCACGCTTTTCTTGGCCCGGAGGGTCAAGATAAACCATAGATACAGCATTATCTATTTACTTATTACATTTATCATATAATTCTGTAATAAGATCAATATATTCAATTAAGAAACAATCTATGAATACAGAAGCTAAACATAGAGATGTTAATACTAAAAATCAATAATATACTCAAGCTAAACTTGTTTTACTTCCATAACTACATATTTTCATAAAATAATAGTAAAACTGTTTACCAATAATTTTTTTTAATAAAAGAGATATCTCAATTTCCATGAATTACTTTATAATTTATATATAAACCAGGGAATAAACCAACTGATATAACTCTAATAAAACTTATACCTAAATAATATCCTAATAAACCTTTCGCTATACTAGACCATTTTCATTAAAATTTGGTTTTACTACAGAATAATTTATAGAATTTTGATAAATAGTTGATATTATACCAATATCTTAGGACCTAAATTCATGAAATGTTTATATCCTATTAAAGCATTTTGTAAATCATTTTAAATTAAACAAACATCTTTAAATAATACATTCTTTTTCATTTTTTAATATAATAATTATACATCGCGCTGTACTTGGCCCTCCGGGCCAAAATAAACCATACATAAACTATTCAGCCTTGATTTTTTCCATAAAATTAAAGTCTTTAAATTATTTTTTTTTTTATTTACAATACTTTAAATAAAGACATATAAAATATATAAATATATAATTAGATACTAACAGAAATAATGTTTTAAGGTTTTTTAAACAATTAGATGAGTAATTAGATATAAATAATATTCAACTCCCCATCTATGAATGTAATTATATATTTTAGTATAAGGATGCATTATATCTTATATGATAATTTTAGTAAAATGAATATGGTTGAAGATTTTGTTAATAAATTTTATCTTAACATTACTTATTTTTTATTAATTAAGTTTTGCTGGGAATAAATTATTTTATATGGCTAGAAAATAAAGTGGTTTAGTTATTGGAAATAAATATAATAAATTAGCTAATACTAATATTACAGATTAAAATCATTAATACAGTTCAAAATTTTACCTTTAACTTTAAATGAATCTTATTATGGTAAACCTTTGATAGGTAAAAAATTAGAACAATTTAATAATGAGGTAAATAGTCAAAGAATTATTTATAATAAACCTCTTTTATCTTTAAAAGATAAAAATATTATATATTTAAATAATAATAAATATGTTATTATCTCTAATAAAACTTACGATAAGATTATTTATAGATAAATATATGATTATAATTTAGGAGTATTAGTTAAAGAAGTTTATATTAAAGGTGAAAGTTAAAAACGAATTTTCGGTAATATTATAATAGATCATGATAAAATTAATCATATAGAAGTGTTTAAAGAATTAGAATATATTAAACCAAATAAAAAGATATATAAATTAGTTAGTAATACAAATATAGGAGTTTTTGATTTAGAAACTTTTATAGATAATGATGGTATTGGTAAAGTTTATGCTTTAAGATTTGTTACTATAGGTAATAAACGTAAATTATATTACCTTAATGATTATTCTGATAGTTCTTATTTAGTTTTAATTTGTTTGAATTATATTTGAAGATACAAAAGTAAAGTCCTAAACTTATTAAGTATATTATATTTTTAATATTAAATTAAATATCATCTTAAGATGAAGGATTTTTACAGAAATTATAATATAATATAATTATATTATATGCGAACATTAAACCTATACTTAGTTTTTTTTTAGAATTATATATACAGAAACCGGCTTACTGTATTCTTGAAAAAAAAAAATGTGATAATATAATATTTAATATAATAAATATTACTTGCTATATTAGTATATAGTACTAAACTATTTACTATAAAATTATTGAGTTTGATGATGACTCTGATTGAACGCTGTCCAAGTACTTGACACATGCTAATCGTACGATTATTTAGTATATATACTAAATAATAGTGGTGTACAGGTGAGTAAAAGATAATTTGACTACCTTAAAGTAAGGTAAAAGATCCCTTATATAAAAAGGAAATTAAAGGTCCGCTTTAAGATGTAATCTTTATCACGGAGAGTAATAGAAAAGGTAATGTCTTTTCTAGCTAATATCCGTAGTCGTGACTGAGAGGTTGATCGACCACATTGGGTCTGAAAAAACCCCAATGCATATTAGTACAGCAGTGAGGAATATTGGTCAATGGCCTAAAGGCTGAACCAGTAACTTGGAAGAATGTAAATGTATTAATAATTAATACAATAACGATTAATTCGTATAAAATTCTAAATAGAATAATGATAATGACAATTTTCTATTTATAAGTCTTGACCAAATTACGTGCCAGCAGTCGCGGTAATACGTAAAAGACTAGTGTTAGTCATCTTTATTAGGTTTAAAGGGTACCTAGACGGTAAATTAAACTCTTATTGAGTATCTTTTTACTAGAGTTTTATAAGAGAAGGAAGAATTTTTGGAGTAGTGATAAAATACTTTTATACCAAAAAGACTGATAACGGCGAAGGCATCCTTCTATGTAAAAACTGACGTTGAGGGACGAAGGCTTGGGTAGCAATAAGGATTAGATACCCTAGTAGTCCAAGCAGAAAATGATGAATGTCATAAACTAGATAATTAATTTAGTATATAAATGAAAGTGTAAGCATTCCACCTCAAGAGTAATATGGCAACATATAAACTGAAATCATTAGACCGTTTCTGAAACCAGTAGTGAAGTATGTGTGCGACAAGAAAGCGTATATTAGTAATGTGGTGAAATTCCGCTAGGTTTTCTCTATCTAACACTATCTATACATGCAAAACAGTAATGGTTTGTGTGAAGCTGTAGAGACAATGTAGCCTGTTTTAAATAACAATGTAAATATATACCCGGCCTCGGGATTTCTTATATTTTCAGGAGCTAGTGTAAATAAGATATGGAAAGCGAAAGTCAAAGTAGCAATGACGCTTCGTTACACTATTTAAAATAATGGAAGGTTGTAGATTTTACATGCTAATCTATAAGAGAAACCATAATTCCATCGGAGTAAAGCTACTTTCCTAAGTCTTATGAAAATTGTGCTAATATATGAACTTGGTAACTCCTTTATCTTCTTATAATTATTATAAATTTTAGATTTTATCATGAAAAAATATAATGTTAACTTATTATAATTAATTAAAGAGGCAACATATAAGTGAGGATAAAAATCATGAAATTGTTGTATCGGGTAAAGGAAAGAGGAGAAGTTAAAAAGCAAATGCCTAATTTTTATTTCAATTGAAGTAAATAGAAATTATGGATATAAATATATGCCCGGTCACGGGAATTTAATTATTTTATTTATTTAAAAAGAATTGATTATATAAAGTATAGCATAGATAAAATACAATATTGTAAAAAAAGTATGAAAAAATTAAATTTTTGATTTATTACAGGTTTAGCCGATGCTGAAAGTAGTTTTGTTGTTAATATAATTAAGGATGATACTCGTTCTACAAAATATAATACACAGGTATCTTTTGAGTTGAATTTAAATTATAAAGATAAAGTTTTACTAGAAAATATAAAATATACATTAGGTGTAGGTAATATATTTTACAATAGTAACGATAAAACTTATAAATTTAAAGTTTCAAATATTAATGATTTAAGTAATGTAATAATACCTCATTTTAAAAAATATTATTTAATAACACAAAAGCGTGTAGATTTTGAATTATTTTCAAAAATTATAGAAATAATAAAAAATAAAGAGCATTTAACAAAAGAAGGTTTACAAAAAATTGTAAATTTAAAAACTACATTAAATTTAGGTATTTCAGATAATTTAATGAAAGATTTTCCTGATACTATCATTAATGAAAGGGATGTTTATAATAATATAAATATACCCGATTCTAACTGATTGGCTGGATTTTCAGAAGGAGAATCTTGTTTTTATATAAGTATATATAAATCTGAAAATTCTAGATTAGGATACGCTGTACAATTAGTTTTCAAAATAACACAACATTATCGTGATATTGAATTACTTAAAAATATTTCAAATTATTTAGGTTGTGGTAGAGTAGAAAAACGGAAAAGTAAAGCTTGTGATTTTACTGTTACATCTTTTAAATCTTTTGATGAAAAGATTATTCCTTTTTTTTTTTTAAATCCTTTATACGGATCCAAATCTTTAGAATTAGAGAATTTTAAAGAGGCATATTTAATTATGAAAAATAAAGAACATTTAGAGGTACAAGGTTTGGAAAAATTAAAAAATATAAAAGATTCTATGAATACAAAAAGAGAAAATAATTAAAATATATTTACTTTTCATAATATGAAAATGGCTGACTTAACATGAGGCGGAAATTGACAAAAATTACCATAGTATGTTGGCTGGTAACTTTTGTTTGCGGCGATGGCTGCTAAGTTAATATAACTGAATATTTCTGTTTGAGCCGTATGCGGTGAAAATCGCACGTACGGTTCTAAGAGGGGGAAAGCTCGAGAGGGCCTACCTATCTCGCCTATTTAATTCGATAATCCGCGAAAAACCTTACCACAATTTGAATAATAAATTATTATTTATTACAAGCGCTGCACGGCTGTCTTTAGTTAATGTCGTGAGATCTGGTTAATTCCTTTAATTAACGAAAACCCTCATTTTATTTATATATATAAAATGGTTCACCGTTATATTGGTTTGATAAAAGGGATTAAGACAAGTCATCATGGCCTAAATGTTGTGGGCTATAGACGTGCTGCATATGCCTTAACAAAAGGATGCAATATTGTAAAATGGAGCTAATCCCTAAAATTGGATATAATATGGATTGTAGTCTGTAATTCGACTACATGAATAAGGAATTACTAGTAATCGTGAATCACCAACGTCACGGTGAATTTAATCTCAGCTAGGTACTAACCACTCGTCAGGCGCTGAAAAAAGTATGTGCAATAAGTTTAATTTATCTATGTGTTATTATTTATAATTAGGTTTATATATACGTAGGTGTAATTTTCGTATGTATGACTTTAATTGGTGTTAAGTCGAAATATGGTTCATGTAAGGGAACTTGCATGGGATGAATAATTATTAACAAAAAAAAATATGTATATAAATATACATTAAGCCTATTGTGGAATGTTGTTCTATAATAAAAAATAAATATATCATTTATGGTACAATCTGGTTCGAATCCAGATATGGGCTATGTAAAATACAAAAACTATAAAAAGATAAATAATAATTATTTATAAGGAAGGTTCCATTATTGGTAAAATGGGTTGAGCTGTAAACTCACTAGCATTATGCTTGTAAGAGTTCGAATCTCTTGCTTCCTAAATCAGTTTAATAAATTAATTTTTTATTTATTAAAACATATACTTTCCTGTCTTGATGTTATAATATGTTTATAATAATGATAGATTAATCAATATAAAATAATGAATAATTTATATTTAATTAAAGATTTTATTAATAATGGTCTACAAATAGAATTACTTGATATTATTTATTTAGTATCTTTTTTTTTTGGTATTTTCACAATTATTAGTATAAATCCTATTATATCTGTTTTATTTTTAATAGGTTTATTTATTAACATTTCAGTTTTACTTATATTAGTCGGACTAAATTTTATAGGTTTATCTTATATATTAGTTTATGTAGGGGCTGTGTCTATTTTATTTCTTTTTATTCTTATGTTAATTAATATAAGAATATCTGAACTTTTAAATGAAACTAATAATCATATATTATTAGCTGTATTAAATATCATATTATTTTTATTTATAATTGGACAAATATTACCTAATAATTCAATAAATCAAGATAATATTATTAATTTATCTGATTTATTTTTTAATAATCTAGATTTTAATTTTACTAAACAAATAGCTTATGCTAGTAGTAAAAATTGAGATAATTCGTTAGCTGATATTACTCAAATTTCTAGTATAGGTAATATAATGTATAGTAGTTATGCTATTTGACTTATAATTGTTTCAATAATATTATTATTAGCCATGGTTGGAGCTATTGTTATAACAATAAAACAAAAATAAAGCAGGAGAGAAAAAAAAAATTTTTTTTTTTGAGAACTTATTTATTAATTAATTTTTTTATCATATGGTATATGCACCAAAATCCAATTTTCAAAATCATCCTTTTCATTTAGTATCTCCTTCTCCTTGGCCTTTATATACTAGTATTTCATTATTTATTCTTACAACTTCTACTGTTTTATTTATGCATGGATTTAATTTATTTGAATATTTAATATTTATTAGTATAATAAACGTAATATATAGTATGGGTTTATGATTTAGAGATATAATTTCAGAGGGTACTTATTTAGGAAACCATACCTATGCTGTACAAAGAGGAATAAATATAGGAGTTGGTTTATTTATAGTATCAGAAGTATTTTTTTTTTTAACTATATTTTGAGCTTTTTTTCATAGTTCTATATCACCTAGTATAGAGTTAGGTACACAATGACCACCTATGGGTATAGAAGGTGTTAATCCTTTTGAGTTGCCATTATTAAACACAATAATACTTTTATCATCAGGGGTAACTATAACATATGGTCATCATTCTTTGATACAAGGTAATAGAAAAGGAGCACTTTATGGTACTGTATTTACAATATTATTAGCTATAATTTTTACAGGATTACAGGGTTTAGAATATACAGTATCTTCTTTTACTATTTCAGATAGTGTTTATGGTTCTTGTTTTTATTTTGGTACAGGGTTTCATGGGCTACATGTAATAATCGGAACAATTTTTTTAGTAGTAGGTCTTTGACGTATATTAGCTTATCATTTAACAGATCATCATCATGTAGGATATGAATCTGCTATCTTATATTGACATTTTGTAGATGTTGTATGGTTATTTTTATATATATCTGTATATTATTGAGGTTATTAAATTTTATTATTTAAAAGAAAAAAAAAATAAATTTATTATTTTTTTCTTTAATAAATTTTAATTCAATTGGTAAAAGATATGACTTTTTATCAACAGGTTCTAGTATAAAATTTGTACTAATTAATAAGAATAACAAAATTTTATATTTAAATCAATAAAAAGATATGTAAATTTAGAATTTTTGTTATTTTTTAAAGGAAGGTTCCATTATTGGTAAAATGGGTTGAGCTGTAAACTCACTAGCATTATGCTTGTAAGAGTTCGAATCTCTTGCTTCCTAAATCAGTTTAATAAATTAATTTTTTATTTATTAAAACATATACTTTCCTGTCTTGATGTTATAATATGTTTATAATTATTATAGATTAATTAATTATAAAATAATGAAAAAATCTTTAGGTATATCACAAAATGGTTATTTAATATTATTTTTTTTTAATATGTAGTTATGGAAGTAAAACAGCTCTAGTTTGAATATATTTATGTTTGTTTTTATTAGTAATTTATTGTATAATATATGTAGCTGTAGGGATATTTATAATTGAATATATTGATACTTTTTCGGAGTTATATGAAAAGTTAAAAAATAAAATTTATATCTATTTATTACTTTAATAAATTTTAGAGACTTTAGTTCAATAGGTAGAACATATGACTTTTAATCATTATAGTATGAGTTCGATTCTCATAAGTCTTAAATAGTTTATTTAGTTTTATACCTTTTTAAAATGACTATAAGTTAATGGTAGACTACTCGTTTACCATACGAGGTGTGTTGATTCGAATTCAACTAGTCATAAATATGTTTAATATATAATGGCTATAAGTTAATGGTAGACTATTTGCGTTCCATGTAAAATATGTTGATTCGAGTTCAACTAGCCGTAAAAAGGGTTAATAACTTAATTGGTAAAGAATTTTCTTGTCGAGAAAATAGATGCCGGTTCGATTTCGGTTTAACCCGATTTTTTTTTGGAAAGGTAGCCATAGGTAGGGCGGGTCGTTTGCTAAACGATATATATATATATATCTAAGAGTTCGAATCTCTTCTTTTCCGATTAAGAGTATAGTTTAATAGGTAAAACTACAAGCTTCAACCTTGTATTTTCTAGTTCAAGTCTAGGTGCTCTTGATGTAAAATTTTAGATTCTTTAGCTTAATAGGTAAAGCGCGTTTTTGATAAAAACGTGTTCAATGTTCAATTCATTGAAGAATCATATATAATATATGACCGAGGCCTAGGCCTCGGTATTTAGTTTATGTATATGTCAAGTTATTATAAGAGAGTTGGCTGAGTGGTTTAAGGCATCTAACTTGAGATTAGAAGGAAGTTTTATTTCCCGTATGTTCAAATCATACACTCTCTGGAGATTATTATATAAATAAATATTGATTAATTTAAGGTTAATTGAAAATAAATTTTTATAAATTAAAATCTTATGTTTTTTAGAATTTTATAAAGTTTATTTTTTTATTACAGGTTAGAGCCAGGTTGGTTAGGCGTCTCATTTGGGTTGAGAAAATTTTATGTTCGAATCATAATAACCTGAAATCTAAATAAATAAAATTAAAAGTTATATATATAAATATATTACTTGCTTTAAGACTTGTTATATGAATATAATATTTTTAAATATTTAAAAATATAGTATATAAAGAAACTATTACAGGTATTTTGCTATATATTAAAGAAATTTAAACAATACATAATGTAATTTCTAAGATAAATCTAATAATAAACAAAATGAATTAAAATATTTTAGTAATTTTAGGAAAATAAATCAAACGAGATTATATATTTAATATATAATAACTAATAAATTAGTTTTTATTTAAAATGTAATATTTTTTAACTTAAATATAATATTTTTTATAAATATAACTAAAAGTAAAATGGATTAAATCTGTTTGAATAAAGGGGAACCTTCCTCTAAAGTTAAATATAATATATAAGCGATAGTGAAAAGTACCGTGAGGTAAAAAAAAAAATAGTAGTTTTATAAGCAGCTCAAGTAAAATTTAAATAAAAAGTAAGAGCGTACCTTTTGCATAAGCGGTCAGCAAGTTAATTTTAGATGCAAGCGTTGATTATAAAAATCTAGCTTAGATAAACCAATTATGAAAAAATGAATTAGTATCTAGAATTAGACCCGAAGACTAGTGATCTTATCATGATCAGGGTAAAAAAAGCCCGAACGGTTTATCGTTGTATAGATATCCGAAGAATTGTGATAAGTTGGTGAAAGATAATACTGACTAGTATAGCTGGTAAAAAATAATATAAGCAGTTATTAAAGCCAGTAAGTGGAAGTGAACCTTCTGCTAAAAACCTTCAAATTGACGGGAACTCCCTAAAGCAATTTATACCAAACAATGTGGCAACACTATTTGTGGCACAGGTAATGACTCGTGGTATGGTAAAAAATAAATTGATATATGTGAATATAATGGGTAATCCGCAGCCAAGCACCTTAATGGTGTGCAGTTCATCGACTAAATGTAGGTTGGCGTATTAATATACGCTTAAGATATAGTCAAGCCTCATTCGAAAGAATGCAGGATAATGAAGTATTTATTTATAAGATAAAATTATGCCATCGGCCCGAAGGCCCGGGGTAAATATTTTATAAATAAAAAGCTACAAAAACAATATTAAATTTATTTATACAAAATGGACTTCATCTTTTTTCATCGGATGAAGGCAATATAATAGCTATAAAAATTTAGCTTAGATGATATTTTAGTTTATTTATTAGTATAGGTTTTCCTATTTTATAAGGCTGTACACTAAAATATATTTTTTATGATTAAACCTGTCGTAATTTACGGTAATTCTGATTTACAAAAAGATCAGATACTTAAAGAAAATAAGAATAAAGTTGTAGTATATCGTTGAGTTAATAATATTAATAATAAAACTTATGTGGGTAGTTCTGTAGATTTTACTACTAGATTATATAAATATTACAGTATTAAACACTTAATGGAAAACAAAACACATATACATAATGCTCTTGTAAAATATGGATATTCAAATTTTAGTTTAGAAATATTCGAGTATAGTAATTTTAAAAATATAATAGAAAGAGAGCAATATTATTTAGATAAATTAAAACCAGAATATAATATTTTACAAATAGCAGGTTCCTCTTTAGGGTTTAAACATAGTGAAAAGACTTTAAATTTTTATAGAAATGAACGAGAAGTAAGTAATGAAACTAGAAATAATTTATCTTTAGCTGCAACAGGAAGAATATTATCTAAAGAAGATAAAGATAAAATATCTAATAAACGTTTAGGTATTAAACTTTCAGAAGAGACAAAAGTTAAAATATCTGCAGCCGCTGTATCTTTAAGAGGAGTAGCAGTTGTAGTTAAAAATATAAATACTCAAGAAGAAACTGAATATCCAAGTTTAACTAAGGCAGCTAAAGCTATAGGGGTTAGTAGAACAGCTATATCAAAAGCATCGTCTTCTGGTAAACTTCTAAAACAAATATATATTGTAACAAAAAAAGAAATAAATAAATAAATACTTCATTATCTGTTAAATGGATAATCAATAAATAATAAAGATTATTTAGGGAGAAGGACCTTAGCTTTATCTTATAATAATTAAGATTAAAAAGGTAGATCTGTTTCTGCGAAACCTATGTAAGTAGGTAATTTAATTAATATCTTAGCAGGTACAGAACTGTGATCTCGAACAAATAGTTTTAAATTAAACTTTTGTACACATCGGGGAATTGTAGTGATTTTACTGAAGAGTATTTGCACTCGGAAGGGCAAAGATAAATATTAAATAATCGGACATAGTACGATAAGGTTGTATGTCTAAAGGGAAACAGCCCTAAACAAGAGTTTAAGGTTCCAAAATTATTATTGAGTGAAATTAAGGATGTTTTTTTTCAATACAATCAGGAAATAGGCTTAGAAGCGGCCATTTTTTGAAGATCTCGTAACAGAGCACTGATAAAAAAAAAATTAGAAAAAAATACCGAAAATTTAACGGATCTAAATAATATACCGAAACCTTGTACACATTATAAATGTGGGGTAGCAGAACATAGGATATATATTTTTTATTTATTCTTAATTAAGAATAAATAAATATAAGTAAATAATTAATAAATATATAATTTATTTATATTAAAAATTATTTTTTAAATATAATCCAAGAGATAATGCTGACATGAGTAACGAAAAAGGGATATACCCTCGCCTAAAGCTTATGGAATATTAACAGGTTAATTTTCGGTGTCTAAATTATTAATTAAAAGATAATTTTGATGATATTTTTATATAGAAAGTATTTAATAATTAGAGAAAAAAAAATACAAAAACCTTTATAAGTTATAAAGGTTCTGGAAAAGAAAAATTTTTTTTTCTTTTATTTTATATAATAATATAAAGTAGATATGAATATATATATATTACCGTACCTAAACAACCAAGAGGTAAGCAAGTAGAGTATACAAAGGCGTTAGAGTGAACAATCATTAAGGAACTCGGCAAATTAACTACCGTAACTTCGGGATAAGGAGAGCCATTTTTATTAATTTTACTTAATTTTTTTATTAAGATAATATAAAATTGATGAAAAGAGGAAGCATGGAATAATGTTGTACGACTGTTTAATAAAAACAAAGCACTTTGCCAAGATATAAATCTAAGTATTGAGTGTGATGTCTGCCCAATATCGGCTGGATAACGAATTTATCTTAGTTTTTAATCTAAGGTTTTGAAGGATACCCCGATTAATGGCGGCCTTACCTATGAGGGTCCTAAGGTAGCGGAATACCTTGGCCGTTAAATGCGGTCTTTGCATGAATGATAAAACGATACAACAGCTGTCTCGATGATTGTCTCAGTGAAATTGGAATAGCAGTGAAATGTGTTATATTGCTGCGTTGGTGAAAATCCAACTCTATAGTTTTATTTTTTGTAAGTACAATTATATGTTTAATAGTTTTTTTTTATACCCTTAATATTTAAAATACTATCTGTTTTGGTATTATAATCTAGTTTAGTTTAAACGATAAATTATAATATAATTTATCCACATAAAAATTATATACACATTGGTGTAGATTTAATTATAAAATAATAAAAATGAAAAAATCTTATCAAAATAAAGATAATTTTTTACAATGATTTGTAGGTTTTTCAGATGCAGAGTCTAATTTTAGTGTAGTTCCTCATAAAGATGGAACTATAATAAATAAATTTACTTTTAGATTTACTATTAGATTGCATTCAGATGATGAAAATTCTTTAATCTTTATAAAAAATTTTTTAGATATTGGTTATACTTTTAAAAATGATGATGAATGTGGTTTTATAGTATCAAATAAACATGATTTATTAAAATTAATAGAAATCTTTGATAAGTATCAATTAAATACTACTAAATTTATTGATTTTTCTGATTTTAAAAAAGCTTTTATTTTATATCATGAAAGAGAAGGTAGATTAACAGACTTATTGATTGATAAAATTTTATCGATAAAAAATGGTATGAATAAAAATCGTGTTAATTTTGAAATGAGTCAATCACATATTAAAATAACAAAATATTGATTATTAGGTTTAATAGAAGGGGAAGGATCATTCCAACTTTGAAGAAGTGATCTTTTACCTGAATTTTCTATTGTTATGACAGAAAGACAATTACCTTTATTTATAAAAATAAAAGAATTTTTGATTAAGGAATTGAATTAAAATATTTATGATAAAATAAAGATAGAAAATACATCAGTTATAGCTATAAATAATCAAAAAGCTAGAAATAATAGTAAAGGTAGTATATTATTAATAATAAAAAATGTAAATCTATTGTACAATTATCTAATACCTTATTTAGATGGTTTAGAATTTATTACTAAAAAATATAAAGATTCTCAAGATTTTAAAGTTTTAGTTAAAGTAGTTTATTATGGAGGTAAGAAAGATAAAGAAATAAAATCTATAATTTAAAAATTATCTTATAATATGAATAATTATAGATTATCTACTTCTACCTCAAATTCAGAGACTATAAACTCTGAGGAAAAAGATAAACTAAAAAATATGACTCCTAAAGTTAAACGTTTAAAAGATGGGCGTTTATTAGATATATTATTTAATAAGGTAATTCATCAAGCTGAAAGCAGTATTTATAAAATATTAAATCCAAAAGAAGAGATATTTATAGTACAAGCTTTAAGAGAAGCTGCTAATATAGTAGGTGTAAATATTAAAACATTAAGTAATAAATTAAATAAAGAAGTATTAGATTCAGATGAACCAATGGTCAATATTAAAAATTTTAAAGTGAAACGTATTGGAGTATTTATAGGAATAAATTAAATAATATAGATTAAGGTAAGGTTACAACCGAATAATCTTTTAGCTATAGAAAAATTAGGTGAAAACGGTTAATAAGATCCAACTTAAAGACCGTCGGCAGTTGTAAATGTCGCTACAGACTGGTTCACCGGGGTTAGGCTGAAATGCCTGTCCAAATGTACAGTCGGATTCTGTAACGAGTATAATATCGTAGGGAGGAATGGATTATTAATAATAAACAATTATTAGCCATAACACAGTGGTATGGAACTCCTTGATGGTCAAACCATCTTTAGTTAATCAGAATTGGCAGATACTGTTTACCTCTAGATAGACGAGAAGACCCTATGCAGCTTTACTGTTACTAATTACAAAAATAATTTTTTAGAATAATTGCGAGTGTATAAGGTAATTGCTTAATAACAATGAAACACCTTTATTTGTTTCTATATATTTTTGAGGATTAGAAGGCAGTTTATGCGGGGCACAGATCCCACAAAAAGTACCTGGGTATATCCAAAGTTCATATTGTAAATTTGTAAATTATAATTTATAAAAATTTTAGTTTGTTATTAATTATGTTTAATAATTATACAGTTATTATTAGATTAAATTCAATATTTTTTATTATTTTAAGTAAGATTTTAACTATATGGTGAATAGATATAAAAAAAAATTTTTTTTTTTCATGTTAATATTGTATTATTATCTTTATTATTATGATATTTATTTATATTTTAAAAGTTTAATGGCTTAATCTTGCTTTACTGTTTGACTTACAAGTCTATCAGTCGCGTAAGCGGGGCATATGATCACAAGATGCATTAAGGAAAGGTCTTGGATTATAGAAAAAGTTACGCTAGGGATTTAGAACTATGTCCTCTAATATTAAAAAAAATATTAGTAAATTGCCCGCGCCCTTAGGGGGCGGGATTTTGGGTTAATTTCAAAGATGACTTTTTAAAGTTAATTTGAAGCGAAACTTATTTTTACCTGTAATTTATGTAAAATAAGAACGTTCAACGACTAAAAGGTGAGCAAAGGTAGCAATAATCCTTTTATTAAAGCCCAACATCTTTTTATATTATATATTTTATGTATAATAATTATTATTGTTATTATAATAATGTATTAGACTTAATTATTTGTTAAGCCTTATTATTATATGTTAAAAAAAAAATCATATTAATAATGTTATAATATATATATATATTTTATGCTAAATATTATTAAATATAAATTAAAAAATAGATATAAAAAAAAATCAATAAATAAAGAAAGTGTTACTATATATTATAAAGACTTTATTCCTGCGGTAAGAGATTGAAAAAATAGTATATATTCTTATAATAAAAATATTTTAACTTTAATACCTGTAGCTAATAAATTTGTTATTAAATTAATTAAAAGTTATTTTAATTTATATAATTTTAAATTAGAATCTAAATTAAGAAAAAAAAGATTACGTCGTAGATTTAGAAAATTATCTAAAAACAAAATATTTATAAGTAATGGTGAATTTAAACATACAAATGATAAAATAAGTATTACTCTATATATATTTAATAGACAAAAATATAATTATTTATTAAAAATAAAAAAAAGATATATAAGATTATTTAATAAAATTAGATTTTTAAGAAAATTATATTTAATTAAATACATAGGATTAAATATTTTAAAACAACAACAAAAAAAAATTAAATTCTTAAATAAAATTTTATCTAGTTCCCAAAGAAACTTGACTTCTATAAATGGTCATGATCACGTTTTATGAACTAGATATAAATCTAAATTATATTTAATTCAATATTTATATTATAAAAATTTTATAAAAAAATGTTTAAAAAAATTAAAATATTATATGTTTTATAAACAATTACTTTATATTAATAATTTAAAATTTTACAATTCTTATTTACAAGGTTTAATAAATTTAATAAGAAAAATATATAAAAAAAATATAGAATTTAATTTAATAAATTTAAAATATTTTTATTTTAATAGTGATATTCTTACACAACCTTTAGTTTTAAAATTAAGAAAAAAAAGAAAATTATTAAGATATTTAAAAACTTGTGTAAGAAAAACAAAAATAAAAAAAATTGGATTAAGTGAAAAACCAAAATATTTTTTTGATTTAGATAATTTATTTATATTAAATAATATAGATATAACAAATAATTTATTATATAAATTAATGTTACAAAATAAAATAAATTCTAAATATATAAAAAAAATTATATTAAATTATATTAAATATAAAAGAGTATCAGGTATTAGAATAGAAGCTTCAGGTAGATTAACTAGACGTTATACTGCTTCAAGATCTCAACATAAAGTTAGATATAAAGGTAATTTAGAAAATACTTATTCTTCTATAAAAGGTTATCCTTCTGTAGTATTAAGAGGAAGTTTAAAACCTAATTTACAATATACTAAATTATACTCTAAATCTCGTATAGGATCTTTTGGTATAAAAAGTTGAATTAGTGGTACTTAAAATTTTATTTTTTTTTTTTCATTTATCCCTCCCTTAATATAATAAATAAAGATGATGAAATAGTCTGAACCAAATTGAGAAAAATGGAATTTAACAAAAATTGAACAGGCTAATTTGCGCAAGAGAGTACAAATTGAGTGCGCGGTTTGGCACCTCGATGTCGGCTTAGCTCATCCACATGAATGCAAAAATCATGAAGGGTTTGACTGTTCGTCAATTAAAGAGCTACATGAGCTGGGTTTAATACGTCGTGAGACAGTATGGTTTCTATCTTCTAGAGGAAATTTAAGTAAAATAAAGATATCCCCTTCGTACGAAAGGAGTTGGGTATGTTGATCTATAGTTTACCTGTTGTTTATATTATATAATTTATTTTTACTTAAATATATTATTTTTATAGGCATGGCAGGAAAGCTACATCAATTAAAGATAAATGCTGAAAGCATATAAGCATGAAACTTACTTTAGGATACTTTTAAACGTAATAGAACATTACGATATAATTATATATAGGCTTTAATTGTATTAATTTTAATATTTTTAGATATAAAGTACTAATTATTAATATACTAAATATTTTACATATATTAACTTATTTATAACTCATATTTCTTAAAATAGAATATAGCCTGGTTAGCATAAAAGTAATGCAACCGTTTTGTAATCGGTAGAAGTAAGTGCAATACTTGCACTGGGCTGTAATAATTAAGATCCAATGGTCAAGTTCGGTTAAGACATAACATTTTCACTGTTAGTGCGGGAGTTCAAATCTCCCTTGGGTTGAAAGAGATTAGCTCAGTGGTAGAGCTGTCGCTTTACACGCGAAAGGTCAGGTGTTCGAATCACCTATTTCTTATATTTATTATGCGGGTTGATGTAATAGTAACATAGATGGCTCATGACCAAAATATTTAGGTGCAAATCCTAAGTCCGCAAATTAAGGCTATAGCTTAATAGGTAAAGCGAACTGCTCATGATAGTTTCAATAAATGTTCAAGTCATTTTAGCCTTAAAAATAATATATAAATTATATATGTAATTTATATGAAAAATATTTTAGATTTTAACTAAGTAATAAGTTTTATAAAATAAAAAATATATTTTATAATTTTGTAAGATAGTTTATATAATAAAATTTATTTAAATTAAAAATTTAAATAAATAATGAAAATTTTATAAAGGTAAGTTAATTAATATATAGTATTATATATTATAATTCAAATATTAGTCATAGTTGTTTTCTTTTAATCCGAGTGTTGAAAAGGTATACAAAGTAAACTTAAGCTTTACTGGCGCAAGCCGTGAACGTTCAAGTCGTTCCTCGGATAATACACATAATTTTTATTTGATAAATGATTTAAGATGATTTACAAAAAAAAGGACCTTTACAAACTAATAGCGGATTTATATTAATTTAGATTATGATTTTAGATATAGTCTTTATAATCATAATCAATATCATTATGATGTATTAAGTAGTATCCTTGTAAATTTATTATTAATTAAAGATAAATTTTTATATGAATTTAAGAAATATTAAATATTAATATTATTTTTTTTTTTAATTATTAAACTTAAATATTTAATCCCGCGTCCGAGTGTGGCACAGGCATAGGGGAATTAGTGTTAATAAGGTAAAACATCGCCTTTGCAAGTCGAATTTCTAGGTTCAATTCCTGGATTCTCCATAAATTACTAAAATAGATCAAATTATTATGAAGGAAATTATTAATACAATTGATAATGATTTTATTCTAAATTTATGTTTATATATTATAAAATTATTTAAATCAAATTAATAATTATTAAATTCAGCGACTAAAGAGTCGCTCACACAAAATTAATATATAAAATTTATAATAAAATTATGGATACGGTAAACGGTTTATACTCTTTATAACCAAGATAGAATAATCTTGGTTTTACCAGTATATAAATATACTGGTAAATAAAAATTATGTTATCTTTTTTTTTTTTATTTTATATATTATTTTATAAGGTATAAAGATTTAGCTTAACTTTCAAAATTATTATTCTTAAGTGAATATACTATATTAGGTAATGGAGGAATAACTATTTTATTTCTACCTATAAACAATGTTCTTGTTTTATCATCATATTTACATTGTTCCTCACCATAAAAAGTAATAATATAGTTTATTACGTCTTTATCAAATTTTCTTATGTAACCAATATCAGAATAAATAGCAATATAAACAGATCTTAATAAAGTTATTAAGGTATCTATATACTTAGCAGTTACACCAAAACAATCATGAACACTATAAAAATTTACATGATCATCTTCTATAGAATTATAAAAGGAATTATACAATAAAGCTAATGAAGCTGCATCTAAAGAATGAACTAAATTTGGCATTAAAGCAGTAATTTGTTTTTGTTTATCGATATTAATTTTATCAGTAATAGTTAATGATAATGATGTATTTAGATATGCAAAGGGTTTTATACGAGTTGTATGTCTTTGCATATATTTTTGACTTACTAATAACCCTGTAGGTAATCTTCATATAATAGGTAAATTTTATTTATTAAATATTTTAGCTATTCCATTAAGATATGATGATAACAATTTTATATTTGGGTAATTAACATAAATTATTTCATTAATGGATTTAACTAATAATTTAATATCATTACGATTAACAAAATTTTCACCTAATAAATCATTATTGATTTTATATCATTTGGTATGAACAGTCACATCTAAACCATTTTCATCTTTTACTAATTTTTTATCTGTATGACTTAATGTTAAAGTATCTAATATATATTTTAAAAGTGTTTCATCTTTAGCATTATAAGGTTTAGTCATTATAACATATTTAATATTAGATCTAGATAATCCTAATTTAAGTAGTCTTTCATAAGACTCCTTTTCTTTATCAGATTTAGAAGTATTTATACTATTTTCAAGATAAATATTAATTTGATTTACTATATGTTGATAAAAATCTTTAGGATCCTCATTTTTATTACTTTCAAATAAATTTAAAGCCTCGAAAAGTTTCGATTCATTTGATAATAAACTCAAATGTTGAAAACCATTACATGTACCGTCTAATTGTACTGGTAAATATGTATTAAATTCATGAGTATATTCATTACTTAAAAAATTGTTAAATCTTTTCATTTCTAAACAAAATGATAAAAATAAAAATTTATTTTCAGCTTTACTAACTAAATCACTTGTATTATAATATCATCTCAATTTGAATAATAAATTATTATTTATTACAAGCGCTGCATTTGATATTGCTTTTCATGATACCTACTATGTTGTAAAATCAAAATATTGATAACTTCAATATCATTGATGACCTTCTCCATATCTGTATAATATTATATTTTAGTACACTTTAAACCTGCCATAAAAAAGCTATCTACACCATATCTTACTTTAATAAAAACAGTATAAACATTGTCTTTAATAATTTTAGAAATAATAGTATTTCTAAAATTACTAACCTAGTTGATAAATATTTACTTTTACAGGTAAATTAATATATTAGTAAAAAAAAAAATTAACTTATAAAGTTATTATTGAATAAAATATTTATATAAGCTCAGGTAGCTCAATCTGGTAGAGCGGAATATTGAAGTTATTTTTGTTGTGAGTTCAAATCTTGCCCTGAGCATAGAAATATAAAATTTTTTTTTTTATTTAAACGGATGTGCTGGAAAGGTAGTCAGGTTCCGCTTAGGACGGAATAGTGAAAACTGTATAAGTTCAAGTCTTATTATCCGTATAATTTTTAGTCTTATTATTTGTATAATATCCATTAAAAATAAATAAATATAATTAATGTTGTTAATTTATTGTGTATAAATTAAATAAAATTCTGATTAAATTAGAGATTTAAAATTGAAGGTTATTTTTATGTTAAAATTACTAAAATAAACATAAAACAAGATGAAAAATTCAAGTATGTTTTCAAATCATATAAGAGATAAAAATTTACTTTATAAATTAAATTGTTTGTAATAAAAAAAATTCATTTAACATTAGAAGGACTACAATAAATTAAATAAAGTTAGATATATTTTTATAAATAATTAATTATACATGATTACTAGATTCCGTTTAGACCGGAATAGTTTTAACTATACAAATTAAAATTTTGTTATTCATAAAATTAAATTTATCTATATTTTATGGTAAGTTAATATTTTTTTTTTATAATATATTCGGAGTAGACGAATAGGTAAAGTCATAAATTTTTGGTATTTATATATGAGTGTTCGAATCGCTCTTCCGAAAATTAATAATTTATTAAAGATTTATTTTTAATATATAATTATATACTGCGAGTTACAATTGATTAATATAAAAGAGCTTTATTGATAAAATATCATTATAATTGTTTATCTTATGCCCTTCGATTGTCCCCGGGCGGGATCTTTAATTTTTTTTTGAGTTTTAAATTATAGAGTTTATTTTTATAAATAGCTAGGATAGTTTAAATAGGTAGAACAATAATTTCATGAATTAAGAATGAGAATTCGAGTTTCTCTCCTGGCTTGTAATTTTTATTAATATAAAATGTATTAAATTTATATAATTTTTAATTTTATAAAAAAAAAATAAATAAAATAATATCCTTTATAAAATAATTAAATATAAATTATAGAATATCAAAATAAAAGTTTTATAAAATTCTTTTTTTTTTCCTTAATATAATATAATTATTATATTTAAATATATCGATTATATATCCACATAAAAGTTACATATACAATGTATAAAGATATAAAAAATATTTTGTCCCAAATTTTATTAAATAATAATATATTACAAACTTCATTAAATAGAAAATATGCTACAACTATAGAAAAAGAAAATTTTAAAAAACCAACAGAATGGCAAGAAAGATGATTTTTATCATCTAATGCTAAAGATATTGGAACATTATATTTAATGTTTGCATTATTTTCTGGATTAATTGGTACAGCATTTTCTGTAATTATAAGATTAGAGTTATCAGCACCAGGTGTTCAATATATTAGTGATAATCAATTATATAATAGTATAATTACAGCTCATGCTATTATGATGATATTTTTTATGGTTATGCCAGCTTTGATTGGAGGTTTCGGTAATTTTTTATTACCATTATTAGTAGGAGGTCCTGATATGGCATTCCCTAGACTAAATAATATAAGTTTTTGGTTATTAGTTCCTAGTTTATTATTATTTATATTTTCTGCAATAATTGAAAATGGAGCAGGTACAGGTTGAACTCTTTACCCACCATTATCAGGAATACAAAGTCATAGTGGTCCTAGTGTAGATTTAGCTATATTTGGATTACATTTAAGTGGTATAAGTAGTATGTTAGGAGCTATTAATTTTATAACTACAATATTAAATATGAGAAGTCCTGGTATATCTTTACATAAATTAGCTTTATTTGGTTGAGCTATAATAATTACAGCAGTATTATTATTATTATCATTACCTGTATTAGCCGGGGGAATCACTATGCTTTTAACTGATAGAAACTTTAATACGTCTTTCTTTGAAGCAGCTGGGGGTGGTGATCCTATATTATTTCAACATCTTTTCTGATTCTTTGGTCATCCCGAGGTTTATATATTAATTATACCAGGATTTGGAATAATAAGTACTGTAATATCAGCTAGTTCTAATAAAAATGTATTTGGTTACCTTGGTATGGTTTATGCAATGATGTCTATAGGTATATTAGGTTTTGTTGTTTGAAGTCATCATATGTATACAGTCGGTTTGGACGTAGATACAAGGGCTTATTTTACAGCTGCTACTTTAATTATAGCAGTACCTACAGGTATAAAAATATTTAGTTGGATAGCTACATGTTATGGGGGATCATTACATTTAACACCTTCTATGTTATTTGCTTTAGGTTTTGTTGTTTTATTTACTATTGGAGGGTTAATAATCCACTTAGCTCTCCCTTTAAATGCTACTATATGCTGGAAACTTCTAATACTTACGCTACTATGAAAATATTATATATTTCAAGTAATAATGCTTAGTTTTGAACAATCAGCAGGAAACCAAAAGAGATTAAATAATATCTTAATTGGATCCTCAGAGACTACACGTAGCACACATATTTCAATATGAGAAGATATAGTCCAAAAAATAAGAAATTATTTACTTTTTTTATGTATTTATATATTAATAAATAATATGATTAATTCATATTTTTCTTTAATTAATATATCTCAATATTCATATTCTACCTTAATTAATAACTCTCAATTAGGTGATAACATTAAAGACTTAAAACCTGTAAAAGTATATAAAAGTTTAAAAAATGATAGAGTTCAAATATTAAGAGATCAGAAAAATAAATCAGGTGTTTATTGTTTACTAAACAACATTTATGGTCATACTTATGTAGGAAGTTCTATCAATTTAGATAATAGAATGAGAAATTATCTTAATAATAATTTCTTAAAAAGTAAACAAAATAGTAACATGCCTATTGTAAAAGCCTTACTTAAATATGGTCAATATAATTTTTCTTTATTAATCTTAGAACATGTTGAATCTTCATCTTTAACAATTAGAGAAACTTATTATATAACACTTGTAATGCCTTATTATAATGTATTAAAACAAGGTTATTCTTCTTTAGGTTATAAACATACAAAAGAAACTAAACAATTACTATCTGAATTAGCTAAAAACAGAATACATTCTGAAAGAACTAGATCTTTAATAGCAAAAGCCGTAGTAGGTGAAAATAATCCTTTTTATGATAAAAGTCACTCAATGGAAACTAAGTTAAGATTGATTGAAGCTAATTCAGCTTATCCCGTGTATATATATGATTCTTTTTATAAATTATTAGTTATTATCCCATCAGTAAAAACCTTAGCTAAATTAATAAAATCAAATCATTCTACATTAGTTAATACTATCAAAGAAAAAAAACTATTTAGAGGAGAGTGATATTTTAGCAGTATACCTTTTAATTTAATTGATACACCTATAATATCAGATTGATGTTCAAAAGAGTGTAATGAATTAATATTAGAGATTTGTAATAAAAGCCATATAAGAAAAGCAATTTTTGTTTATAATACTAATATGAATTTTATTGGTAAATACGATAGTGTAAAAGATGCTGAAAGAGTATTAAAAATAAATCATAGTACTATTAAAAAATATGCATCTACAGTTGGTGAATATAATGGGTATATATTTAGTTATGAAAGGTTAAAATAGTATATAAAGAAAAAAAAAATTTTTGTAAGTGGGGTTGTATTAGCTAATGCTTCACTTGATATTGCTTTCCATGATACCTACTATGTTGTTGCTCATTTTCATTATGTATCATCTATGGGTGCAGTATTTGCATTATTTAGTGGATGATATTTCTGAATACCTAAAATATTAGGTTTATCTTATGATTTATTTGCAGGTAAGGTACATTTCTGAATTTTATTTATAGGAGTTAATTTAACATTTTTTCCTCAACATTTTTTAGGTCTACAAGGTATGCCGAGAAGAATAAGTGATTATCCTGATGCTTTTTATGGTTGAAACTTAATAAGTAGTATTGGTTCTATTGTGAGTATTGTGGCTACTTGATATTTTTTAAATATTGTATATAAACAATTAACAAATGGTAAAGCTGTTTTAAGATATCCTTGATTAACACCTCAATTATTTAGTGATACATTTCAAGTATTATTTACAAGAAATAATAATTCTTTAGAATGATGTTTAAATAGTCCACCAAAACCACATGCTTTTTCAAGTTTACCTTTACAATCTTAATTTTATTAAATAAAATTGAAAATTATATATATTTTTATTACTTACTTTAAGAATTGTTATATGGCAATTTTTTTGTTCTTATATGAATAATATATTTTTTTTTTTTAAGAGATATAGTTTAATAGGTAAAACAACTTCACCCGAAAGGTTGAAGTTTATCCTTGTTCAATACAAGGTATCTTCTCAATACAATAATTATTTTAATTTATCTATTAGTATAGGATTTCCTATTTTATAAGGCTGTACACTAAAAAATAATTTTTTTCTATGATACAAGCAGCAAAAATAATAGGTACAGGAATGGCTACAACAGGTTTAATTGGAGCTGGTATAGGAATAGGTGTTGTATTTGGTGCTTTAATAATAGGTGTAGCTAGAAATCCATCTATAAGAGCACAATTATTTGCATATGCTATATTAGGTTTTGCTTTTGCAGAAGCTACAGGATTATAATAAAGCAAATAGTTCTGTATAAATTGGGTAAATTGCAAAAAAAGCTTTGATGAGTTAATTTGCAGCGAAGCATAACTCAACACGCGGGGTTGAATTATGAACGTTCAACGACTAAGAAAATAAAAATTTTTTTTTATGTGCCCAATAATTAAATAATATTTAATTGAAGACATAGTCTGATCAATAGAGTAATTTATTGAAATAGGAAGATTTTTCCTAAGCCCTTGGCCCTTTGGGCCTGTGGGATTGTAACATAATTTTCATCGCTTACAATAACCATTATTTTAAAAGTTTAATTTAAGTAAAAATCTATGTAAATAAAAATGAAACTATTAATACATGAACGTTCTATGAATAATTCAAATAATTTACATCCTGTGTATTTACATGCAATAAAAATATACGAAGATCCATTAAATCAGCGTGATTTAATTCGTGAAGAAAATAATGGGAAAATTGGTATATATTGTTGAATTAATAAAAAAACAGAAAAATTTTATATAGGTAGTGGAGATCCCATATATTTAAGAATAAGTGATTATTATCAAGCTTGATATTATTTATCTCACTCAAACTTGTATATAGTAAGAGCTCTATTTAAATATGGTATGAGTAATTTTTCTTTAGTGATTTTAGAGTATTGTAAATCAGACGATTTAATTAAGTGTGAGCAAAAATGAATTGATCAACTTAAACCTGAATACAATATAAATCCAACAGCTGGAAATACTAAAGGTTATAAACATACTATAGAAGCAATAGAAAAGATGCGTGAAGCAGCATTAGGAAGAAAACATACAGAATAAGTTAAAGAACTTATGAGTAAATCTCGTATGGGAGAAAGTAATCCTTTTTTCGGTAAAAAACATAGTGAGGAATCATTAGCTTTATTAAAAGATGCCGCATCAAGGAGAATTAAACCTCCTGTATCTGGTATAGAGGTAGAGATTACAGATCTTGAAACTAAAATAACTACTGTTTATGATTCTATTCGTAAAGCTGTATCAGCTATTGGGTCTGATATAAAAACTATTTTACGTCGTGAGAAATCACAGATTGATAGAGGTATCAATACACCATATAAAAAAAGATATATAATTACTATTAAAAGATAATAATTTATACATATAATAAATAAATTGTCATTTTTTATGTATTTGCTTTAATGATGGCATTCTTATTATTATACGTTGCTTAATTAATTATAAATATAATAAATGACAACAACAACTTTTTTTTTTTTTTTAATACCAATATTAGTAATAATTTTACTTTTAGTTAATTTATTACTATCTCCTCATAATCCATATCAAGAAAAAGATAGTGCTTTTGAATGTGGTTTTCATTCATTTTTAGGTCAAAATAGAACACAATTTAGTATTTCTTTTTTTATATTTGCCTTATTATTTCTATTATTTGATTTAGAAATATTATTAGTTTATCCTTATATTATAAGTGCTTATTCTAATGGAATTTATGGATTAGTTATTATGCTTTTTTTTTTTATTGTATTAACTTTAGGTTTTGTTTTTGAATTAGGTAAAAATGCATTAAAAATTGAAAGTAGACAAATTTATAATTTTTATAATAAATCATCAAAATATTATACAATAATATACTATTAATTTTTTTTTTCAGGTTAGGAAAAAATCGGATTATTAAACTATATACAAGGTTTAATAATAAAAGTATTAAGAATAAATGAATATAAAATAAATTTAATTAATGTTATTAGATAAATTAATAATAAATTCTATAAAATTAGATGCTCCATCTCCATGAGGTTTTTTTTTTCAAGATAGTGCTACACCTCAAATGGAAGGATTAGAGGAATTACATAATAATATAATGTTTTATTTAGCTATTATATTATTTACTGTAACATGAATGATGATAACAATAATAAAAAATTTTATTTCATCAAAATCTCTTATATCTCATAAATATATGAACCATGGTACATTAATAGAATTAATTTGAACTATAACACCAGCATTAATTTTAATTTTAATTGCATTTCCTTCATTTAAATTGTTATATTTAATGGATGAAGTAATGGATCCTTCATTAGTTATTTATGGAGAAGGTCACCAATGGTATTGAAGTTATCAATATCCTGATTTTACAAATACTGATAATGAATTTATAGAATTTGATTCATATATAGTACCTGAAAATGATTTAGAGGAAGGAACATTTAGAATGTTAGAAGTAGATAATAGAGTTGTTATACCTGAATTAACTCATACAAGATTTGTTATATCAGCTGCAGATGTAATACATTAAAATAATAAATAATTTATTAGTGTAAAAGAACCAAATTCCGGGGAAACCCTAAAGCTTTAGTAACCAAAGACTTAAAGGAAACTTTATATCTGGCTTGATTAATGACTCAAGGTATGGTAATATCACTAAAGATGAAAGATTTCGATCTGAAATGGGTAATCGCGGATCTAAATCAGTAGCAGTCAACTATTGTAAAAGAGCAACGAGTAGACGGTTCTTCAAGTATAAATAATTATATTTGTATTTGTAAGGTATACTCTAGTCGCCGGGAAAGCCGGTTCTTAAGCGAAAATCTAGTAACTTAAGATTAAAGTTACCGCAAGTTTATTTTTTCTTTATTTACAGGTTGTTTATACGAAATCTCTTTATTAAGTTATATTTAATTGTGGAACGTTTTTATTTATATCATCAATAATAATATTATTTTTAATTAAAATTCTATTTAAATTTATCACTTATACTACTATTTTTACTTCCTTCGTAGGCTTTGACGCCAGAGGCAGCGAAACTAGGGATATATTTTATCCAACTTACTTTATATATCCGTATAAATCACCTAAATTTTGTACAGGAAGAAGATATTATAGTTCGTCTACCCGTCAAATTACTTTTGATAATTATAAAGATATAACTAGTGAAGTATTAAATAATTTACTAAGTAATCAACAAGTTTCCATTACAGAAGAAAAGTTAATTAAACTTAAAAATATACCAGGGGTTAGATTTGATTTACCGTTTACTGATCAAACATACTCTTCTTATGTAAGTCTTGTAGGTAAACCTAAAACCAGAGGATGAAAAGCAGGAGTATATATCTTTACGCATAAAGCGACAGATAGTAAATACGTAGGATCTAGTAATAGTCTTTCTAGAAGATTAGATCAATATTTTACTTTTAAACATTTTAATCAAGAAAACTCTGGTTTATTATTACCTTTAATAAAAAAAGATGGTTTTGAAGCATTTAGTTTAGAAATTTTTGTTATACCTGAGGACTTTAATTATCCAACTGAAACATTAGATTATTACTTTTTATTTTTGGAACAGTATCATTTATTAAATAAAAAATTTAATCTTAATACTCAAAGAATAGTTAATTTTCGGGTTAATCAAGGTAAAAAAATTTATATTTACGATCTAGATGGTAAAACTTTATATTATTGCGGTAAATCTTTAAATGTTATTAAAGGTATTTTAGGTATACATTATGCGACTTGTACTAATTGTATAAAAAATGGTGATAGTTATTTAAATTTCTTTAAAATTACGGATACTCCTATAGATGGAGCTGAAAAAACAAATTTGAGTATTCCTGAAATAATTAATTTAATTGATATAAAAAAAACAGAAATGTTAAAAAAAACTTCTAGCTCTAAATTTAGTAAATCTGTTTCTATTAAAAAAGAAAACGAAGAAGAAATTAAAGAGTTTTTTAGTATAACAGCTGCAGTAAATTATTTAAAAAGTAAAGACATAAAAGTCGATAGAAATCAAATAACTAAATTCTTAAATACAGGTAAACCTTATAAAGGTTATATTTTTTCAAGATCTGTCCCAGAGGGGCAAATTCGGGACGAAGGGCCCAAATCTTAGTTATATTCTTTTGATAGTCAATTTGCGGAACGTCTTTTGCTTGTCCTTCTTTAGGTATTAAAACAGATGCATATCCTGGTAGATTAAATCAATCATCTGTTTATTTAAATCGTCAAGGTACATATTTTGGACAATGTTCAGAAATTTGTGGTATACTACATAGTTCTATGCCTATAGTAATACAATCTGTTTCTATTAAAGATTTTTTACTGTGATTAAAAGATCAAATGGAAAGTTAATGTAATTATAAATTATAAAAGTTAATCATTTTAATAAGAATAATTTATTTATTAAGTTTAAACGTGTTAATTTAATGGAAAAATAGCATATTACGAACATGTATATACAAGTTCAAATCTTGTACACGTTTTAAGAATATGTTATATTTTTAATGTTGTATATTATATATATATATATTTAAATTATATAATATTTTATCTAATTATAAATAATGTGTAGCATAGATAAATCAAAAAATAAATTTTTTTTTTATATGAATTTTTCAATATTTTTATTTCTTATTGGAATATTAGGTTTTGTTTTAAATAGAAAAAATATAATACTAATGCTAATTTCAATAGAAATAATGTTATTATCTATAACATTTTTAATATTAATTAGTTCACTTAGTTTTGATGATATATTAGGTCAAACCTTTGCTATATATATTATAACAATAGCTGGTGCAGAATCTGCAATAGGTTTAGGTATTTTAGTAGCATTTTACAGATTAAGAGGAAGTATATCAATACAATATAAATAATGTATTTAACATTGATAATTTTACCTTTATTAGGTTCAATATTTTCAGGATTTTTTGGAAGAAAAATTGGAATAAAGGGATCTCATTTAATAACATGTAGTTCAATTATAATAACGACTGTATTATCTATATTAATTTTTTTTGAAGTAGGGTTTAACAATATACCTGTTACAATAAATATAGCTAGATGAATAGATGTAGAATCACTTAATGTATTATGAAGTTTTAAATTTGATTCATTAACAGTTTCTATGTTATTACCTGTATTAATAGTATCTAGTTTAGTACATATTTATTCTATAAGTTATATGAGTCATGATCCTCATAATCCCAGATTTTTTAGTTATTTAAGTTTATTTACTTTTATGATGATAATTCTTGTTACTGGAAATAATTATTTATTAATGTTTGTAGGTTGGGAAGGTGTTGGAATTTGTTCTTATCTTTTAGTAAATTTTTGATTTACTAGAATAGCAGCAAACCAAAGTTCTATTTCAGCTTTTTTAACTAATAGAGTAGGTGATTGTTTTTTAACAATAGGTATTTTTGCAATATTATGATCTTTTGGGAATATTGATTATAATTTAGTATTTTCATTAGTTCCATATTATAATGAAAATATAATAACTATAATAGGTATTTGTTTATTAATAGGTGCTACAGCTAAAAGTTCACAGGTAGGTTTACACATTTGATTACCTCAAGCTATGGAGGGTCCTACACCAGTGTCTGCATTAATACATGCTGCCACAATGGTAACAGCTGGTGTATATTTATTAATGAGATCTTCACCTTTAATAGAATATAGTTCAACTGTTTTAGTTATTTGTTTATGATTAGGTGCTATAACTACTATATTTAGTTCTTTAATTGGATTATTTCAACAAGATATTAAAAAAGTTATAGCTTATTCAACTATGAGCCAATTAGGTATAATGGTAATAGGAATAGGATTATCTTGTTATAATATTGCTTTATTTCATTTAATTAATCATGCTTTTTATAAAGCATTATTATTTTTAGGAGCTGGAGCAGTAATACATTCAGTATCAGATAATCAAGATTTCAGAAAATATGGAGGATTAATATCATTTTTACCTTTAACTTATTCAGTTATGTTAATAGCTTCTTTAAGTTTATTAGCTATTCCTTTTATGACTGGATTTTATTCTAAAGATTTTATACTTGAATCTTCATATGGTCAATTTTATTTATCTAGTACTATTATATATTTTATAGCAACTATAGGTGCTATGTTTACAACTCTTTACTCGGCAAAAGTATTGTATTTAACATTTTTAACTAATCCTAATGGACCTTTAATTAATTATAAACAAATACACGAAGGAGATTTATTTCTTAATGTTCCTTTAATTATTTTAGCTATTTTTTCTATATTTTTTGGTTATTTAACTAAAGATATTTTTATAGGATTGGGAACTAATTTTTTTTCAGATAATA
>Ga0265349_1000001_pt1 | contig 37573 bp, 25 predicted proteins | sample NSE1metagenome_FD_189092 | JGI IMG/M metagenome (GOLD analysis project Ga0265349, IMG submission 189092) | Soil microbial communities from Maridalen valley, Oslo, Norway - NSE1 | ecosystem: Environmental > Terrestrial > Soil > Boreal forest/Taiga > Bulk soil | place: Norway: Oslo | collected... | reverse complement strand
AGCGCCGGTTGCTTTCCAACGAAAGAGACCGCAGCACCCGCATTGGCGGAAACATAGTCCAGCGAGCCCACGGGAGCGGGAGCCGCAAGCCAGGAAGCCATGCCGCGCCGCTGGCCATTAAATTCCAGAGTAATGCGGTTGTCTGCAGGGCTGGAGCCCTGGCCGCGAGTGGCGATCAAATACTTAATGTCGTTGAAGCCGCTATTCTGAAGCACATTCGACTCATGTTGCTGGGTATGTGAAGAGTTCAGAATCTGGCCAACATTTGCAGCGACCAGAGTTTCTGTACCCTGGCTGTAAATATTCAGGATTCGTTGCCCGAAGTCGGTAGCTGCAAATTGAGTGGCTCCCGCGTCGAGTTGCGCGCTCATTTGCTGAATGGTAGCAGCGTCGCCGCCGACAACGAGCATGTTCTGCCTGACAAGCATGATCATTCCGCGCTCACCAGTCGCAAGCGAGGAGAGCGACTGAGGATCCACAACGCGCAGATCGGACTTCCCTTGCGTGCTGGACAAAGTGGCAGCCAGGTGACTCTGCAAATAATTTTCCAGCCCAGGTTGTTTCACTTCAGCCAGTAGGATGGGGCCGTGTTGGTTGGTGCTGGAGACGCCCTCGACCGTAATCACCACTTCGTCGCCCAAGTACTGGCTTATGGCTTGAATTTGCCCGATCAACTCTTCGGGAGTCGGATGCTGATTGGAGTTGCCGCTCTTGTTCCACCAGTCTTGCAGAACTTTGCTCTGCGAAAGCTGCTGCTGGAAGATTTGATTGGCTTGCTGGAGCGCGTCTCCAAGATTGGGAATGCCGATATAAAGGATAGTGTCAGGCGCCAGCAAGGGAAGGATTTTGCTTTCGTACCGAGGACCGGGCGTCGGGATGGCTTCTAGTTTTTCGCGAAGCGTTGAGAATTCTGCGAGCAGAGCCAGTTCATGATTGAGATCGTTGCTCCACCCGATTTCCTGGCTGACGGGGACAAGGCCGACGCTTGAGGTGGTGGCCACTTGGTCGCCCGAGTGCAAAATGGATTCCAGCCCAGAATGCTTGACGTGGACTTCTCCCTCAATGACGGAGACACGCGAGCCTTTTGTGCCGGAGTTCACGGAAAAGACCGTGCCGGTGACGGCTACAATGCAATCCGGTGCGCTGACGTACAAGTGGCCTGTCTTACGATGCGCGGCTTGGACGATGATGCTGCCTTGATCGAGATGGATGGTGGTGTTGCGACGGTCCGCGCTGACGGCTAATTCCGCGCGCTGATTCATTTCCACTTTGGAGCCGTCGAAGAGCCTGACTGTGGCGTGGGAATCCGCGGCTGTGCGAATGAATTCACCCTGGGAGATTTCGTCGCCCATTTTAAGGGTGTGCTCGCCAGTCGGGCCAACGCGGTACGCTACCCCAGCGATAGAATCGATGCGCGCGCGACTGCCAGGAGGACCATCGATGTACCATGTGCGCCCAACCCAAACCAGTGCAACCAGCACGGCCAATGAAGCGGCCGCGAAGGTCAAAGTGGAAAAGCTCCACTGGAAACCGCGCGAAGTTGGTTCCATGCGCCAGCTAACATTTGACTTAGCATCTACCGCGCGGCCGTGAGCATAGGAACGGCAGGAAACGCATTCCTTCAAATGGTGTTCCACGATCAGCGCGCGAGCCTCGGGCAGTTCCTGCTGATGAAAAGCGGGCAGGAGAGCGCGAATATCGGCGCAGCCACGGATCGGCTGCAGCGCACTTGTTGCGGCGTCTTCGCCCAGGCCAGCTTGGAGCTTTTGCCACACGTGCTCGGCGGACGCGGAGAGAGTCTTGGCGTCGGGCTGTTCGGCACGAAGCTCGAAGATCGCTTGATCCAGAGGATCGTTTTGCTTCGATCGAAAAAAATTCATGATGCACCTTTTCTAAGTCCACGAAGGCTCTTCTTGAGTCGCGCGCGAGTTCGATGGAGTGTGACGGCAACAACCGCCTGCGATGTGTTCATTAGCTCGGCGATTTCAGGGTTGTCCAGGCCTTCGATATAGCGCAGGGTGAACATCTCGGCAGTGCGGGGACTAAGCTTGGCGAGTTCCTGGCGAAGCCAATTCTTGATTTCCATCGAGGAATGCGCTCGTTCCGGAGAGAGACTAGGATTGAAATGCAGTTCGTCTGCTGCTTCCACTGGCACGACTTCGCGATGGCCTCTAGACCGAATTAGATCCAAAGCGGCATTCACGGCTGACCTGTGCAAATAACCCTGTAGGTTGGAGATACGGCTATGGTCGACTGTGCCGCGGGCCAAGCGGAGGAAGACGGACTGAGCCACGTCCTCGGCGTCGGCCATGCTGCCGGTTACGCGGTAAGCGGCTTTGAGGACACAGGCCTGGTGTGCCCGAAAGACCACCTCAAGCTCTGCGGCTGCTTGCGTCACCATAATGTTTTCTATCGCGGCAGCCAAGTATCCCTCCTCGGCCCTTCTACAACCTAAGACGCGATAGCTAGGAAATTCTTAACACAGAATTGGGAATGGGAGGCAATTTGCTTGGGCGAGGACACGGAGGTTGTACACCGCAGGTTATTCGGCCCTTTTCACACCGAAAATTAAGAAGGCCACCCGTGGAACTTCCAAGGGTGGCCTAAGTCTCGATTTGCCGGCCTGCAACGGTCCTACCGATTTTTAGAATGCGCTTTGGAGGAAGATTCGGAACCGCCTTGAGCGCGAGTGATGCCGCAGCTTTCGCAGGGCCTTGGCTTCGATTTGGCGGATACGTTCACGGGTAACGGCGAACGACTGGCCCACTTGCTCCAGCGTTAATTCGTTACCGTCTTCCAGCCCGAAGCGCATCTTGATGATTCTTTCCTCGCGCGGTGTAAGCGTCTTCAGCACAGAGGCCAGATGTTCCTTTAAGTTGAGGTGGATGGCCGCATCCGATGGGGAGACGACGCCCTTGTCCTCGACAAAGTCGCCGAGATGAGACTCTTCGTCTTCTCCGATGGGCGTCTCGAAAGACATGGGCTGCTGCGCGATCTTCTTCGTTTTGCTGACCGCGTCCACGGAAAGATCCATGCGCCTTGCGAGTTCCTCGGTAGTAGGTTCGCGTCCGAGTTCTTGGACAAGTTGCCGGCTGGTGCGGGCTTGCTTGTTGATCGTTTCGATCATGTGAACGGGCACGCGGATGGTGCGCGCTTGGTCGGCGATAGCGCGGGTGATGCCCTGGCGAATCCACCAAGTCGCGTAGGTGGAGAATTTGTAACCGCGGCGCCATTCGAATTTGTCGGCACCCTTCATGAGTCCGATGTTGCCTTCTTGGATCAAATCAAGGAACTGCATGCCGCGATTAGTATATTTCTTGGCAATGGAGACGACGAGGCGAAGGTTTGCCTCGGTGAGCTCGGTTTTGGCCTGCTCTGTTTCCGTCTCGCCAAGCCGAATGGCCGTGAGCGCGCGTCTCAGCGAGTCCAAACCAACTTCGCACGATTCCTCGATGTTCCTTCGTTCCGTGCGGCGCGCGCGCAACTCATCGCGAGCTCCGTTTGCGCTTTCGGAGCGGGAAGAGTTTGCGCGGCGTTCGAGCCGGGCAATCTCGCGTTCGAGTGTATGAAGCCGCTCGGCTGTGATACGCAGCGTATCAATCAGGCGCCGCTTCTCGGCGTCGCTGAATTCAATAGAGCGGACTAGAAGCGAAATGGCAATGCGCGTCCGGGCCAGACGGCGTCGCGCGCGCAGATACGCCAGTTTTTCGGATTTTCCGGTGTTCTCCAGCTTGAGGGCCTGCTTTCGTCCAAGCTGGTAGAGCTTCTCAACCTGATGGATGATCCGCAGAGTCTGTCGCAGCTTTTCTTCGACCTTTTCGTCGGTAAGTTCTTCTTCCTGGATGTGGATGATTCTCTTGATGGAAAGAGCGCCTTTGCGAAGCTCCGCGCCGACGGAAATTAGCTCCTTGGCGACGATTGGCGAGCGCGATACGGTCTTCAGCACTCGCAACTTGCCGCGTTCCATGCGCTTGGCGAGAACGATCTCCGTTTCGCGCGTTAAGAGAGGCACCACGCCCATCTCGCGCAAGTAGGTGCTGACAGGGTCGGTGCTCTTCTGCACGGAATGCACGGGCCGCTCGATTTCGGTTTCTTCTTCGTGGATCGCGTCGTTTCTCGGGCCGAGTTCGACTCGTTGCGTGACTTCGAGCGTGGTATGCGCAGCTTTGGCGGCTGCGATATCTTCGTAAATGTCGGTGCCATCGCGTTCGAACGTGGAAAAGAGATTGTCGATCTCTTCCGCGGTGTGTTCTTCCGCGGAGAGCAGATCGTTCACTTCTTCGTTAAGCACGTAGCCTCGGCTCTTGCCGAGGTTGATGAGGTTGCCGACCAGATCTTGTTTTTCCTGAATGAGCGGAGCCAAGCGTTTTCCCCCTGTATGGTATCGCCCGATACTGCTGTCCAGCCTGCACACCACAACATGGCCAAGGAATATAGCCGAGGAGCATTTGTGGCAAACGAGAAGGCGGGAGCCGAATTGCAATTCTGGCGGTAGATTCGCCGCGGTGACCGTCAGGAAAACCACGTTCATCCCGACGCGCTCGGGTGACGGTACCTTTATTCTGGAATTTGTTCTCTCACAGTATACGCTACTTTCGCCATTTTTCGGGCCAAATCCGGCGCCACTTCGACCGCTCGGCTAACTTCTGTACCTGCATGGATTTACCCTGAATGGCGCCCGGAAGACGGGTTAATTTCCCAGATCCGAGAGTGCGTTCGAGATTATATTGCCCTTAACTTTTTCGCCACAATTTTTGGAACTTCCAGCGCCGGGATTACACAAGTATTACAGAAGCCAGACAGCACGCGTGCTACGTTTGGATTCATGAGCATCCTAGGCCACGACAAAACATTTTCTCAACCCATCAACTGGACCACATCCTTTTTCATGTTTGCATTTCATGTCGGCGCGGTCGCCGCATTGTTCTTTTTTACGTGGAAGGCGCTGGCGCTGGCGGTTGTTCTTTGGTGGATCGCCGGAAGCCTGGGCATCGGCATGAGCTACCACCGTTTGCTCACGCATCGCGGCTACAAGACGCCAAAATGGATGGAGTATTTTCTGACCGTCTGCGGGACGCTGGCACTCGAAGGCGGACCGATCGCCTGGGTGGCCACGCACCGGGTCCACCACCAGAATACGGACAAAGAGGGTGACCCGCACTCGCCACAGGATGGCGGCTTGTGGGCGCATATGGGTTGGATCATGACGGGGCAGGCCATGCACAACAGCGTTAACGAACTTAAGGCTTATGTTCCCGATCTGCGAAAAGACAAGTTTCATGTTTGGATCACCAAGTGGCATTGGGTGCCACTTACCGTGCTTGGCATAGCACTCTTTGCGATCGGTGGTTGGCCGTTTCTCTTGTGGGGAATATTCGTGCGAACCGTGTTCGGCCTGCACTCGACATGGCTGGTGAATTCTGCGACGCACATGTGGGGTTCGCGGCGATTTCTTACGGACGATACTTCCAAAAACAGCCTTTGGGTTGCATTGCTTACTTTCGGCGAAGGATGGCACAACAATCATCACGCGGTTCCGCAGTCGGCGCGCCACGGGATTGTCTGGTATGAAATCGATCTGAACTGGTATGGAATCCGCGCGTTACAAGCGGTGGGCCTTGCGTGGGACGTCAAGCGCCACAAGCTTGCGCCGGCGCCGCATGGCGAAGAGGGGCACTCCGCGATCAATCCGGAAGTTGCCCCGGCAGTTTCTTCCATGGTGGTATCCAGCGGCGATTGAGCCATTCTTCGGGATCCGGGCGAGATTCGTTCTCGTGATCATGGCACCCAGGGGTTTTCTTTACTGTCCCGCCGATATGGCAATCGCTCGCCCTGGCGTAAACTAAGACGTCATGCGCATCACGCGCCGCACCAAAGCCATCGCATTCTTCATCGCGCTCGGGGCTTGTCTCGTTGCCCTGACGATCGTCCTGAATGTCAGTTGGATCATCTTTCACTGGCGGCAAGTTGTTCCGCTCGTCCTCGGCATCATTTTCTTCGGTGTGCTCATCGCGGGGCTGGTCGTTAACACAATCTTTCTTGTCCGCGAGATTCGGCGAAATGAGCAGCAAGACAGCTTCCTCAATGCCGTCACGCATGAACTAAAAACGCCGATTGCTTCCATCCGACTGTACCTAGAAACATTAACAAGTCGGAACCTGGATGAAGCCAAGCGGCGCGAATTTTATCGCATTATGCTCGACGATACCGATCGCCTGCTTGGGACGGTAGAACAAGTATTGAAGGCCGGCGAAGTCCGCCATGCCAGCGCGCGAAAAAACTGGCAGGAAGTGCAATTCGCCGAGATTGTGCGCGAAGGCTTGGAGCTCGCACGTTTGCGCCAAAATCTTTCTCCAGAGGTACTGAGTTTTGGCACGGCGCCGTCGGATGAAATTGTGGTGTTGGGGAACCCCGAAGAATTTCGCACCGCCGTATTCAATCTGCTCGACAATGCCATCAAATATTCCGGTGAGAAGAAAGATATCGTGGTCGATTTGGTCACGCCCAATATCGACACGGTCCTGCTGCGTGTACATGATCGCGGCATCGGCATCCCGCGGAACGAGATGAAACGAATCTTCAAACGCTTTTATCGCGCGTCGAATTCAAAGACGGACAAAGTGAAGGGAACTGGGCTGGGTCTTTTTATCGTGCGCTCGATCGCCCGCCGCTATGGCGGCGACGCCTTTGCTGAAAGCGCTGGCGAAGGGCAGGGGAGCACCTTCACCATTCGCCTTCCGAGGGTTTATCAGGCATGAGCCGTATCCTCATCGTCGAAGATGAAGCGCACCTCGCTGAGGGGCTTCGCTTCAATCTTGAAGCGGAGGGCCATAGCGTACAGATTACGGACACTGGCGAGGGCGCATTGAAGCGGCTGTTGAAGGATCGTGAAATCTTCGATGCTCTCGTGCTCGACGTCATGCTTCCCGGTAAGGATGGATTTTTGGTCGCGCACGAGTTGCGAAAAGCACAAAATTACACTCCGCTTCTCATGCTTACTGCTCGCGGCCGCCCGGAAGATGTTCTTAAGGGATTTGAATCTGGGGCGGATGACTATTTACCGAAACCTTTTGACCTCGCCATTTTGATGGCCCGTGTCGAGAGTCTATTGCGCCGGAAAAACTGGCAGAGTTCAGGCAATTCCATATCCCCACAAGGCACGCCGCCAACCGCCAACGCACCTTTGCCTGGGATTTTTCGTTTTGATAACAAAGTCGTAGACTTCCAGAATCAACAATTGCGCGTAGGCGACCAGATTATTCCTCTGACGATGATGGAATCCGATCTGTTCCGCTGCCTGATCAACAACGGTGGCCGTTCGGTCTCTCGCAAACAACTGCTGCAGGAGGTCTGGAATTTGCACGAAGACACCGACACGCGAGCCATCGATAACTTCATCGTGCGTTTGCGCCGGTATATTGAGCGGGAGCCTGGTAAGCCTCGTTACCTGCTTACCGTTCGAGGCATAGGCTACCGGTTCGTACCAAACCCCAGCGCCAAGAATTCAAAGTAGTAGTTCGAAATCCAATGCCGACGGTGTTCTTCAGAAGCGGTAATTCAGTTCGCTGTAGCCGAGCGCGCCGTTGGAATTAGTTGGGTAGATTTTTTTGATGACGTCGCCACCGACCGCGTACCCGAAGTAAAGGCCGAACGAGACGCCGTGCTTCCACTTGTAGTCGGCGCTGATGTCATAGAGAGTCGCGAGAGACGTGTCGCCATTCGACATCCTTCCATTGAAACCGAAAGTCCACGGCTGAAACGCACCGCCGCCTGTGTACCACAAGTCATTTTTGTTGCTTAGCCAGAGCCCGTGTACATCGCTGCGGATCGTGAGTTTCTCAGTCGGTCGCAGCATTACTTCACCGAAGAGATCCGTATTGTTCATGGAGTTGAAGAACGGAAAGCGGGCGTAGAGGCGCGGAGTGGGAAGAATGGCGAAGAAGGTGCCGTGGGTGTTGTCCGAGGGATTTCCATCGCCACTGGAATAGTAGTAGCCGCCGCGAAACCACGGATGTACGCGCTCCCAAAATGTCGGCTGCCAACCGCCCTCGATGGCGCCTGCGCCAGACCGCTGGGTCTGTTCTCCCCAACTGCCGTTCTGAAGAGCACCCCAGCCGAGTAGGTCAAATGTCCCGACGGAGGTCGGCGCGGAGAGAATGAAGTGCCCCCCGTACGTGCCGATATTGATGCCACCGAGGTCGGTGGCTTTGGCGGCCGCTGGACGGTTGTCTGTTTTCACCAGGGGGCGGTCGTCGTTGTAATAAATTCCAAAGATTCGCCACTCGGCATGAGCGCTTCCGATTTCTGTTTGGCGAGTTAGTGCCACATAGGTGACCGGCGTCTTCACCCACCCCCAACCGTCGACCTGAAACACACCGCGCGTCGGTATCACGCTAAGGGCTGTGAATGTCCACGGACCGTTAGAATAGAGGTACTGCAGTCCGTCAAAACTTCGCATGACGTCGGAAAAACCGAAGTTTCCTAGAAAACGCTGATCGATGCGGTCCGTTTTCAGCGATGCTAATGTTGGATCCTTCGGCGTTACCTCGCTGCCGTCGGTGAACTCCATGCGCCCCATTCGCAAACTGGAGTGCTCTCCCTTCACACGGAAAAATGCCTGCTTCGGGAAAATAAACGCGGCGTTTTGGCTGTTGTCATTCGCGGCGTAATAAGATCCGCCGAGGCCGTATTGGCCCAGGGGAGCCGGATGGACCGCGTGGTCCGGGAGGCCAAGGAGAATAGGTGCTTCAAACTCGATGTTCCAGTCATAGTGTTCGTGCTTTTGCGAAAATCCAAAACGCACCACCGTTCCGGAGTAGCCGTACAAGTTGTTGCCGCTCGGCGGTTCGAACCAATTCCAGACCTCGTATCTTTCGCGGATGCTGCCGGAAAAGGTCACGCCTCCGAGTTGGATCGGCTGCGGGTCGGGCTCCTGCGCCGAGGTTACAATCCCGACAAACAGAAGCATCAAACAGACGAGTAAGCTTTTCACGGAGTCTCCTGTGCAGAATCAGCCGCAAATTCGCTCGAAGACAAGCGAACCGGTGCATTTCCTCGACGTGACAAATCCCAATGGCCTCGCGGGTGTAGTTCTCCGAAGCGCAAACGAAAAAGTAGCGTGATTGTAGTTCGCAGAAATTCGAGCGCAATAATTGAAAAATACTAGGCGGGGCACGAAGGAGGACAACGACAAGTCCGATTGGAAAAAACAATCCCGTCAGACCAAGCACCGCAAGGTCTGGCGGGACGCAATCAAGTCACTGGCTTGAGTTGGGCTTCAGAAGTGGGAGGCGAAGATTTACTTGAGCTTTGCCAAAATCTTCTTTTGATTCTGCACGATCGTGTTCAACGTGGCCTGATTCTTCAAAATGGACGCCTGGTTTTTCTTGATCGTTTCCTGATTTGTCTTGATAGCACTCTGGTTCGCCAGAATCGATTTCTGATTTTGCAAAATATGCTTCTGGTTTGCGATTACATCATTCTCAGACATTCTCGATGTTCCTCATTTCTGAAATAGTCGTTCGTGTGTCACGAGTGATTGTAAGATATGCGAGGAGCGCGTTCATTCTCGTTTGTCGCCCTGTTAGGGTCAATAGTGTTTATGCAATGGCAAAAAAAGGCCGCCGCCGGTCTCCGGCCCGTAGGCGGGGCCCTAATATGAATATACTATTGATGGTCCAGTGGCCGTATGGGAGCATCCGTCATCGGGGAAGAGCTAGGCGTTTAATTCCTGCTAAATCTTGAATTTTGGAGGATAGCGGCATGGCGGTTTCCACTCCTGCGATTAGCAGCGCACACATCCCGGCAGCTACAGGGGCCAGCCTTTACGACAAGCTAAACTCGACATGGCACGAGCGCGCTCTTCAAGTGTTTATGGCGATCGTTCTGGCACACTGGGGCGAGCATCTTGTGCAGGCGTATCAGATCTATGTGATGGGATGGCCCAGACCCATGGCCAATGGCATTTTGGGGCTTTGGTATCCTTGGCTAATTAAGTCGGAAGTGCTCCACTATGGCTATGCGCTGGTGATGCTGATCGGCATTTGGGTTTTGCGCAAAGGCTTTACGGGGACGGGACGCAAGTGGTGGACTGTGGCTCTGGTCATTCAATTCTGGCATCACATCGAGCACCTGCTGCTGATTATCCAGGCGACGACGCACCATAATTTCTGGGGCAAGCCAGTCCCGTGCAGCGTTCTCCAGTTGTTCTTCCCGCGCGTGGAACTCCACCTCTTCTACAACACTATCGTGTTCATCCCCATGGTCATCGGCATGTACTACCATATGTTCCCGCGCGAGGGAGAGGAAGGCTTGTCCGTTTGCACTTGTGAGTGGAATAAAGCGGAGAAGAGCGCGGAAGCCTCCGCGGCCTAGCGCTTATTTTTCGTTGTTTGGCGGCGATACTTTCGACCGCGAAGTAGAGATCCGAGACATTCGGGCGATTTGAGCTCGTTGGCCACCCCATCCTCCAATCCGGCAATCTTGTCCGTTGAGGCGCCGCGCTTCGATTTGCTCCGTGTTCCTCTTCTTGGTGGTTTTCTGCGCTGGCGGCATTCGCGCACCTTCTTGCAAATTCCCATTTTCCTTGTGGCTGTGGTCATGATTCTTCACGGATTGCTCGGTCCGACACTGGCGCCCAAGAATCTCGCAACTGTTCTCACGTGGATACACTTCCGTGGCGCATTAGTCTTGGTGCTGCTTTGTGCCGGCAACTTTTTTTGTCTCGCGTGTCCGTTTATGCTCGTACGCAACGCAGCGCGGCGGCTGTTTCGTCCTCGCTTCAACTGGCCAAGGGTGTTGCGGAACAAATGGATTTCGGTGGCTCTGTTCGTCGCCATTTTGTTCACCTATGAGCTTTTCAGCCTGTGGTCATCTCCCTGGTGGACGGCTTCGCTAGCCCTCGCATATTTTGTTGCGGTCCTGTTGATCGACGGGCTGTTCAAGCATGCTTCCTTCTGCAAGTTCGTTTGTCCGATTGGTCAGTTTAATTTTATTGCCACGACCCTTTCCCCGCTAGAGGTTCAAGTTCGAGATCACCGTGTTTGCGATCGCTGTGCGACTAAGGATTGCATCCGCGGACGACGTGCGATGGTGAGTGAGCCGAGTTCGGCGGCAGTTCGACCGGATTCGCACGCCCCTCAAAATACGTCTGGCCTCGTGATTCTGCAGCGTGGCTGCGAACTGGCCCTCTTCCAGCCACGTAAAGTCGGCAACATGGATTGCACGTTCTGCCTCGATTGCGTGCATGCCTGCCCGCATGACAATGTCGGTGTAACAAGCCGCTTGCCGGCGGCGGAGCTGATGATCGATCCGATTCGTTCGGGCATAGGCTATTTCTCGCGCCGCAAGGATATTGCCGCACTGGCGATTGTGTTCAGTTTTGGAGCGCTTCTCAACGCGTTCAGCATGGTCAGTCCGGTTTACGCGCTTGAAGCACGGATGCAGAGGCTACTTTCCGTCAGCAATCGAGCTCCGGTGTTGGCAATTGTTTTTGTGGTGTTTCTCGTCGTCCAGCCGGCGATCTTGCTCGGCGGAGCTTCTTGGCTGACGCGCGCGTTGGGAGGCAGCAAATTGGCGCTTGTTCCGCTTGCTGTGCGCTACAGTTACGCGCTCGTTCCCCTAGGATTTGGAATGTGGTTGGCTCACTACGGTTTCCATTTCTTCACTGGAATTCTTACTATCGTGCCAGTTACCCAGGCGGCGTTTACCAATCTCGGCATACATTTTGTTGGCGCGCCGCTTTGGACGTGGACGGGTTTGCCAACGCGCTTTGTGCAGCCGATCGAAATAGGGTTTTTGCTCCTGGGATTTGCAGGTTCGCTTCTTGTGGTGTACCAACTGGCCGAAGAGGATTGCCCTATTAAGCCGATGCGCGCTTTTATTCCTTGGGCGGTCGTTTGTTCATTGGTAGTTTTCGCATCGGTCTGGCTTATGTTTCAGCCTATGGAAATGCGCGCAATGATAATGGGTGGCTGATGGAGCGCATAAGGCCAAGGATGAGGCGAATAGGGAGTTATCGAGCGTCGCGCGCGCTGCTTGCTTGTCTACAGATGGGCTTGCTCACGATGTTGTGCGCTCCGAATGCCGCCGCGCACAACGGGCCGCCATTTCCGATCATCACAGACCAGCGCGTCGGACCGTACGTAATTTCTCTGTGGACTCACCCGGACCTTGGCATCGGCACGTTTTTCGTCATGGTGGATCCTGTGCCAGGTGGAACGGTCCCGAAAGACTTGAAGATTCAGATTGGTGTACAACCTGCGAGCGGCAGGCTCGCCGAAGTTGTTTACTCCGCATGGCTCCTCAATTTGCGCGGACAGGTGGAATACAAAGCCGAGGTTCAGTTTGACCAGCAAGAGAACTGGAAAGTCCGCCTGATTCTTGCAAGTTCTGCTGGAGGAGGCGAAGCAATCTCGCAGGTTGTGCCGACTCCTGCAGGATTTGGCAGATGGGATCTGCTGCTCTATCTCTTGCCGTTTTTGGGCGTTGGGTTTTTGTGGGCAAGCGCGATCACAAAGCGTCGCCGGCTAAAAAAGTTGCGGATGCAGCAGGTCTCGTGAGGTTTTGCGGTTACGCTTTCTGCGTGAGAGACTGAAGGGCAAATAAACGTCCTATAGTTTTGCGCGCTGCTTCCAAGGGGATAAATGCAGCAAACCAGAGCCACACTTTCTACTGTGATGGTGCGCATGGCGTCAGTACCCGCGCCCGTCTCAGCATGTCTGTCTATGCGTCACGTCAGGAGTGTGTTTCTTTGCTGCGCGGTCAGCATTGGTTTGTATGCATGTGGCTCGGGGACGAAGCTCCCCCAGAAAACTTCGAAGGAATATGCGGAGGCGGTTTCCGCGTTCTACATCGGACTCGGCGCTCTGCAGGTCGGCGATGATGTCCACGCTGAGAATAAACTTTCTGAACTTACCACTCTCGTGCCCGGCGAGCCGGCTGGCTGGGCAAATTGGGGCGTGCTGGCGCTCCGCCAACGCAAATTGGATGTCGCCGCGCAACGGATCGAGCGTGCACGCGCCCTTGCTCCTGACAATGACCAGATTTACCAACTGCTTGGACTTTTGGAAAGCAGTCGCGGAAATTCTGCAAACGCCATCACGGACTGGCGCAAAGCCATTGAACTCAATCCACGGAATTATCGCGCCGCCTATCAACTGGCCGAGGAAGTCGAACGTCAGTCGGACGCCAACAGCGACGCAGAATATCAACGATTGATTCAAAAGATTTTGGCGGCTCAGCCGGAAAATCTGGCCGCGCAACTCGAGCTCGCTCGCGTTGCTGCCAAGAACGGGGACACCGCGACACTAAAGTCGATGCTGGCGCAAATCAGCTCGCGTTCTGCGAATTGGCCAGCAGAGGTCAAAGCACAATTATCGGCCGTGCAAGTTGCTGCCGATGGACCGAATCCGCGCACTGCCGCGACGCGAACAACGTTTTTGCGCAATACGCTCATGCGCGTTCCAGAATTTCGCGAGAGCCTGGCCGTTCTGAAAGCGCCGCCAGGCGAAGAAGCCGAACCCTTCACTCATTTCTTGCGCTTGGAGACGCCGGATTTTACTCCCGCGCCTGCGGACACTGCACTTGCGTTTGACTTAAAGCCGGTTCCGAATGGAGATGCCGCTCCGTGGACTTGGATTGGCGCAGTTGCGCTTGGCAGTGCGGGAGCGCCGGTTGTCACGCTGGCGAACGGCCGGGAAGTGCGCCTGTCGACTGGAGCGACATTTCCGTTCCCAGGTGGTTCGTCAGGTATCGCGCCTCTCCCTGAGGGTATCTTGCAGATCGATTTTAATTACGATTTCAAAACGGATCTGGTTCTTGCCGGTGCAGGCGGTGTGCGTCTGATGCGGCAAGATGCTCCCGATAAATTCACCGACGTCACCGCAATCGCTAAGCTGCCGAAGAGCGTTACAAACGCGTCCTACGCGGGGGCTTGGGCTGTAGACATCGAAGCCGACGGCGATCTGGACATTGTTCTCGGAAAGAAAGATGGTGTTCCACAGGTCTTGCGAAACAATGGCGACGACACTTTCAGTGTGATCCAACCCTTTCCCGGCATATCGGGAGTGCGAGCGTTCGCATGGGCGGATTTCGACTCGGACGGCAATGCCGACGCAGCAATTATCGATGGGGCTGGGCGTCTTCACATTTTTCACAACGAGCGCCAAGGGCAATTCCGGGAAGTCGCGCTTCCGGCAAGTTTGGCGACGGTGAAAGCGATCGGCGTTGCTGATACGGACAATGATGGCGTTCTCGATCTGCTTGCCGTTGAGGCGAGTGGTGCCATCGTTAGCGTATCCTTCACCGAAAAGAACGGGTGGAGCGTTACGCCCCTCGTGCAAGTTCCAAATCCCGCAACGAACTTGGCTGGCGAGGTCCGGCTGGAAGTGGCCGATCTCGACAATAACGGCGCACTGGATCTGATCCTCAGTCAGATTGCGGCGCCTGCGGGACAAGTTGCTACAACTCCGCTGATTTGGCTCGGGGACGCGACTTCTAAATTTACGCTTCTAGCTGGCGTGCAAGGTTCCAACACCATTTGGGATATCGCGGACCTGAGCTCAAACGGACGCCTCGATCTCCTCGGCTTCGATGCGACTGGCAAGCCGGTGCAAGGCGTGAACCACGGTTCGAAGAACTATCACTGGCAGGTGGTTCGGCCCCATGCGAAACAGGCTGTTGGCGATCAGCGCATCAATCCATTTGGTGTCGGCGGAGAGATTGAAATTAGATCGGGGCTACTCGTTCAAAAGCAACCCATCAACGGGCCTCAGCTTCACTTCGGTCTTGGCAACCAGACGAGCGCGGAAGTAGTGCGTGTGGTTTGGCCGAACGGCACCGTGCGCGCGGAATTTGGAGTGAAGGCGGATCAGGAAGTTGTGACCGAACAACGGTTGAAAGCGTCCTGTCCATTTCTTTTCGCCTGGAACGGCACGAAGATGGACTTCATCAAGGACGCTGTGCCGTGGGGTTCGGCGATTGGGCTACGCATTAACACGCTAGGTTCAGCGAAGATCGCTGCTACCGGCGAGTGGTACAAAATCCGCCGCGATCAACTGGTTCCTCATGACGGATACTACGACCTTCGCATCACGGCGGAGCTTTGGGAGGTCTACTACTACGATCGTATTGCGTTGATGACTGTGGACCATCCAGTTGGCACTGAAATCTATGTCGACGAGCGATTTGTGATTCCACCCGCGAAACTTGGTTTCACTACGGTAGCCACTCCACACAAGATTGCCCGCGCTACCGACGACAACGGTAAGGACGTCACGGACATAGTGAGCACGTTGGACGGTCGAGCGCTCGCTTCTTTCGGCCACGGCCAGTATCAGGGAATCACGCGCGACCATTATGTTGAGATCGATCTCGGCGACGACGCGCCAAAGAGCGGTCCGCTCTATTTGATCGCGCAAGGCTCCATCCACGACACCGAATCGTCTCTCAACGTCGCCATTACGCAAGGTAATCGCTGGCATGCCAAAGGGATGAGCGTCGAGGTTCCCGATGGCCGCGGCGGATGGTTCGCAGCGCAATCGGATCTCGGGTTTCCGGCGGGCCGCAAAAAGACCGTCCTTTTCAACCTCACGAATATTTTCCGGCCGGGAACTCCACGGCGCGTGCGTTTGCGGACAAATCTGGAAATCTATTGGGATTGCATCGAGTGGGCGCAAGGCGATCCGGACGCGCAAGTGAAAACACAGACGCTGGATGCTGAAGCCGCGGACTTGCATTATCGCGGATACTCGACAATCGATACTCCCGACCCAGGCGCGCCCGCACCTGAGGTCCCGGACTATTATCAGATTCTGGGCTCGAAGCAGCGTTGGCGCGATTTGATCGGCTACTACACACGATACGGCGATGTGCGCGAACTGCTGCGTCAGGTTGACGATCGCTACGTGATCGTCAATTCTGGTGACGAGATGTCTCTGCGTTTTGCCGAGCAACCGCCACCACCGGCCGGCTGGCTCCGCGATTTTATCGTTGTAGGTGACGGCTGGATCAAGGATGGCGATTTCAACTCGACCTTCTCAAGGACCGTTTTGCCTCTGCCATATCACGCAAAGAACGAATACGTCGAGCGTCCCGGCCGTCTGGAAGACGAATACGTTTACCGCCAGCATCCGGAAGATTGGGAGAACTACCACACGCGCTACGTCACGCCAGACGTATTTCAAAATTCCCTCAGGAGCGCGCCGCCCAAGTGAAGCAAGGTATTGCAGCAAGAATCGTTCTGGCAATCGTCTTCGCGGGCCTGGTGTTCTCCCCCCTATTCATCAAGCGCTACGCAGCGCGTCATGATGAAACGAAAACAAAGCTGGATCTTCAGACGGCGCTATCTCGCCATGGTTTCTATTTGCAGGAGGTTTCGCGCGCAGCAGGAGTGGATTTTGTTCATCAAGCGCCCACGCTTGATCCCCGATTGAACCACATCATGCCGCAGGTCGCTTCAATGGGCGCATCTGTTTCTATCGTCGATTTTGATCATGATGGATGGCCTGACATTTATGTAACGAACAGCAAAGAAGGCGCGAAGAACGCGCTCTATCACAATTTGCACGACGGCACGTTTAAGGACGTTGCGGAAGAAATGGGCATTGCGGACGTGAATGGCCCAGGCACTGGTGTCTCCATGGGTGCGGTGTGGGGCGATTACGACAACGACGGATATGAAGACCTCTTGTTGATCAAATGGGGCAAGCCGGAATTATTTCACAACGATGCGGGACACGGTTTTACGCGAGTGACGGATCAAGTTGGACTGCCGCCATGGATCAACGCGAACACCGCGCTGTGGTTCGACTATGACGGCGATGGCCTGCTTGATTTGTTCATTGGCGGCTACTATTCCGAAGACGTCGATCTCTGGCATCTCGCCTCCACCAAAATGATGCCGGACAGTTTCGAATATGCGAAAAACGGCGGGCGCAAATATCTTTTTCACAATCTCGGAAACGGCAAGTTCGAAGAAGTCAGCGAGAAAGTTGGCATTGATAGCCGCCGGTGGGCCTTGGCTTCTGCCGCGGCCGACCTTCGAGGTACGGGCCATCCCGATCTTTTCGTAGCGAACGACTACGGAGTCTCCGAACTCTATTTCAACGACGGAAAGCGCTTTCACGAAGTCGGCCAACAAACGGGCGTTGGATTTGCTCCGAAGAGCGGGATGAACGCGAGCTTTGGCGATATTCTCAACCAAGGCCGCTACGCCGTTTACGTATCGAACATTTCGGAAGAGGGCGTGCTCATCCAGGGAAACAATTTGTGGGTGGCGAAAGAGAGCACCAGCGGCGACAAGCTGCAGTATGAAAACCTCGCGCGAGATTTTGGCGTGGAAATCGGCGGCTGGAGCTTCGGCGCGCAATTCGGGGACTTAAATAACGATGGCACACTTGATTTGTATCTGACCAATGGCTATGTCTCACTCGATCACAATCGCAGCTACTGGTACGATTTTTCCAAAATCGCCGGCGGGCACAGCGCCATCATCAACGACGCCAAGAATTGGCCGGCGATGGACGGGCGCAGCTTGTCCGGCTATCAAACGAAGCATGTCTGGCTCAACGATGGCAGCGGAAAGTTTGTAGACGTGGCACAAGCAGTCGGCGTCACGGACACGTATGACGGACGCGCCGTTGCTTTTGCAGACTTATGGAATCAAGGCGTGCTCGACGTCATCGTTGCAAATGAGCGGGGGCCTTTGCTCATCTACAAAAACACGGTGATTCCTGAGAACAAGTGGATCGAGTTTGAGCTCGAAGGAACCAAGAGCAATCGAAGCGCGATCGGTGCGCAGGTGACGGTGTATTGGAACGGCCAGCAGCAGGTGCAAGAAGTTTCGGGAGGCAGCGGGTTCGCCGCCCAAAACCAGCGCCGCCTGCACTTCGGGTTGGGCAAGTTTCCGCAAATTCAAAAGGCTGTGATTCGCTGGCCCTCTGGCAAAATCCAAACCATCGACAGCCCGACTCCCAACGAGAATCACGTGGTCAAGGAACCTTCATGAGCCAGCAGAGCATTGCAATGGCACCCCAACCGGTTCAACCCTTCCAGTGGAAGAGGTTTTTCAGCATTGAGAATCGTTATCTCGCGCCGATGTTCATCACCTGCATTCTCGTCGTGGGCCAAATATCGTTCGGAATGTTGGAGAGCTATAAGAAAACCGGGCTCGCCATCGTAGCGAGCCTGCTTACGGAATTGATTCTTGGCCGGATTTTTGTAGGCAAGTGGCCGATCCTCGCCAGTGCCTACATTAGCGGAATCAGCGTCGGCATTCTCGTCCGGTCGCCGGCGTACTGGCCCTACGTGGTTTGTGCGATCGTCTCGATCATGTCAAAGTACGTTCTTCGCGTGAATGGCCGCCACATCTGGAATCCTTCGAACTTCAGCATTTCGGTTTTGCTGTTTTTGGCACCCGAAACGGTGGCAGCTTTAAGCATTCAATGGGGTAACTATCTGCTGCCCATGCTGGTGATATGGATTCTTGGTTCAATCATCATCGCTCGGCTGCATCGTTTTCACATCACGGGGACCTACGTCGCATGCTTCATCGTTTTTGCTTTCCTGCGCAGCTATATCACGGGCAGCCCTTGGCAGTCCGAAATCGCTCCGTTGACCGGTCCGATGTATCAGCTTTTTATCTTTTTCATGATTACTGACCCAAAAACCACGGTGAGGTCGAAGTTCTGGCAATGCATCGTTGTCGCGATGGTTGCGCTTGTCGAAATGATTCTTCGTTTGTCGCACGTGGTCTATGCGCCTTTCTACGCTTTGTTTCTTGTCGGACCTGCGGCGCTGTTGATTGAAATGTGGTTCGATTCGCGGCGAACCGTCCCTGTACGCGTGGCCGCATGAAGCGGAAATTCTTGGCTAGAAGGTTTTGGGAAAGGAAGCTGCAACAGAGGTTGCTTCTCTTGCTCGCAACATCATTTATAGTTGTCGGCTGCAAGCCTAAGCCAATAGCTGATGCCGAATCGAGTTCGCCAGCGACATCTTCTCCATCCCCAGCATCGTCTTCCCCTTCGCCTGTGCAACCTTCACCTGTTCAACCTTCGGCAGAAGTTATTCCAAAAGTGAATTCCGAACTTGCGAGACCCTCCGGTCCGATCGAATTCGTGGATGTCACCGCGCAAGCAGGCATTCATTTCAAACACAACAGCGGCGCATTCGGCAAAAAATACTTGCCGGAAACGATGGGAAGCGGCGTGTGCTTTATTGACTATGACAACGACGGCTGGCAGGACATTTTCCTTGTAAATTCGATGGACTGGCCGGAGCACAAGACCAGCAAGTCTTTTCCTGCTTTGTACCACAACAATCACGACGGAACGTTTACCGATGTGACGAGAGAGGCCGGCCTTGCCATTGAAACATATGGTATGGGCTGCGCTGTCGGCGACTACGACAACGACGGGTTCGATGACCTCTATCTGACGACAGTTGGCTCCAACCACCTCTTTCACAATCTCGGTAACGGCAAGTTCTCTGACGTTACTGCGAAAGCGGGTGTGGCCAGTCCCGGATTTTCTGCAAGTGCTGTGTGGTTCGACTATGACAACGATGGCAAGCTCGATCTATTCGTGACGCACTATATCGAGTGGTCCGTTGAAAAGGATCAATACTGCACGCTCGACAACAAAAATAAATCCTACTGCACGCCTCAAACGTATAGAGGCGAGAGTTCTCGTCTCTATCACAACAAAGGCAACGGAGTCTTCGAAGACGTCACGAAGCAAGCCGGGCTGCTTGATCCAACCAGCAAAGCCCTGGGCGTCGCGCTCCTCGATTACGACAACGATGGCTGGATGGACCTTTTCGTTTCGAATGACACCGAGCCCAACAAGCTCTACCACAACAATCACGACGGAACATTCACAGACGTAGGCGTGACAGTCGGAGTTGCCTTTAGCGACTCGGGCCGCGTGCGCGCCGGTATGGGCGCGGATGCTGCCGACTTCGACGGTTCCGGCTTTCCGAGCCTCGTGATTGGCAATTTCACAAATGAGAGTATCTCGCTTTATAAGAACGACGGCTCCGGTTTGTTCACCGACGAATCGCCGCGATCCGGCATTGCACAGATGACGACGCAGTCACTCACCTTCGGTTGTTTTTTCATGGACTACGATTTGGACGGACTTCTCGACATCCTCGCGGCAAATGGCCACGTTTCTGACGACATCGCCGTCGTTCAACCGACGTTGAAGTACGCGCAACCGGCCGGAATCTACCGGAACATCGGAAATAGAAAATTTGAAGACGTTTCGGCAAAGTTGGGACGTGCGATCCAGAAGCCTGTGGTTGCTCGTGGCATGGCGTATGCCGATTTTGATAACGATGGTGACCTGGACCTCGTGATTACCGCCAACAATGGTTCGGCTCGACTTCTCCGCAATGACAATGCGAATCAAAACGACGTTTTGCGCGTGAAACTCATCGGCACCAAGTCGAATCGGGATGCCATCGGCGCGAAGGTCACGCTAACCACGAGTACTGGCGTCTTGGCACGAATGGTGAAGGGTGGATCGAGCTACCTGTCCCAGAGCGAACTGCCGCTAACTTTTGGCTTGGGGAAGCCAGGAAGCAACAGAATTGTTCGCATGCAAATTGTTTGGCCAAGCGGCCGTAAGGATTCGATAGTGGACCTGAAGCCGAATCAATTCGTCACGATTCAGGAAGGGAAGGGAATTATATCCGCTACTCCAATCCACTTCGTGACAGGAACAACGAAGACAATTGCTTCTACGGCGCAATAAACTCGACGAACTAATCTGAGATTTCCTTCAAGAATTGCCGGGGCGCCCGGATTTGAATCGAGCTTCCCCTGCACCGTTAAGACTTGCCCAAAGAACCACCACAGACCGAGGCCCCGCCCGATACGTGTGGTCAGAAATCGGAGGTGCTTCTTGCCAAGGCACGATGTCCTGGGGCGTTTCTAGAAAAGTATCGATCCAGCGCCTCCACGAACCTCCCGCGCTCTTCTCTGGCCGCGGCAACTCAAACTCGAGAGGCTCCCAATAAGCATTGAAGATGAAATAGATGAGCAAGCCTTCCCCTTTTAGCTCGGCATTGAACGCAACGCTGTGCGATCGATCGCTCCAGTCAGGTTGATAGAGTTTCGTGCCATGCCAGTTTTTGGTCGCCCCGCAAATCAGTTGAGTCAAAGTCATCCGTTGGCGCTCAGGGCCGGCATCTCGCAACAGTCGCCTCGCGACGAGTAATTTCACAAACCGATGCACATCCGCGTGCTTCGTGACCAGCGACCAATCGAACCAATTCGTTTCGTCGTCATGACAGTAGGCATTGTTATTGCCATGTTGCGTTCGCCGAACTTCGTCGCCCATCGTGAACATCGGCAAACCAAGCGAAAGCGTGGTGACGGTGAAAAAATTCTTCATCTGACGGTTCCGGAGTCTTTCGATTGCAGGATTATTGGAAGGACCCTCGATACCACAGTTCCAACTTCGATTATCATCTCCTCCGTCGCGGTTGTTTTCGCCGTTGGCCTCGTTGTGTTTCTCGTTGTAAGAGACCAGGTCGTTGAGTGTGAATCCGTCATGACATGTTACGAAGTTCACGCTCTGTTCCGCTTCGCGCTCCTTGTGGCGATAGATCTCGTGGCTGCCAAGCAATCGGTCTGCGAAGTGCCGCAACGAACCAGGGTCGCCGCGAAAGAAACTCCGTATGTCATCACGAAATCGTCCGTTCCATTCCTTCCAGCTGTCTCCGACGAAACTGCCTACCTGGTACAGTCCGGCGGCGTCCCAAGCTTCAGCGATCATCTTCGTCCCGGCAAGATCTGGATCCGATTCAATATCCAAGAGGACGGGGGGATTAGGCATGACGTGGCCGCTGGAATCGCGCGCGAGGATCGAAGCGAGATCAAAACGGAAACCATCCACGTGCATCTCTTTCACCCAATAGCGGATGCTATCCAGGATCATGCGGCGAACGATGGGATGATTGGTATTGAGCGTGTTTCCAGTTCCGCTGTAGTTTGCATAGCGCGAGCGGTCCTTTTCTAGGACGTAGTAAGCATTGTTATCGAGGCCACGAAAACTGAGCGTTGGTCCAGAATGATCGCCCTCGGCTGTGTGATTGAAAACAACGTCTAGGATTACCTCGATTCCCGCTCGATGCAAAGCCTTGACCATGTCGCGAAACTCGTCCACAGGCCCCAGAGAATCTTGTCGAGAGCTGTACGCTTGATGCGGTGCAAAGAACGAAATTGGGGCGTAACCCCAGTAGTTAACCCGACCCGGCGGGCAATCCTGGGGATCAAATTGAAATACGGGAAGAAGTTCGATAGCTGAAATGCCTAGGTCCTTGAGGTACGGGATCTTCTCGATGAGTCCACGAAAAGTTCCGCGTGTCTCAGCTGAGACGCCCGAGCTCGGATGTTGCGTGAATCCTTTAACGTGTAACTCGTACACGATCGACTGGGAGGATGGCAGGTGAAGTGGTGTGTCGCCTTCCCAGTTGTAAGAGTGTGAATCTACAATCACGCTCTTCATTGCCGTCGCGCAGTTATCGCCTTTTTCTTGGGCTGCCTTACGAGAGTAGTTTTTAGGTGCTACAACCCCACGACCATATGGGTCGAGCAAGAGTTTGGCAGCGTCAAACCGAATCCCTTTGATGGGATCGAACGGCCCATGAACCCGATATCCATAGAGTTGCCCAGCCTGCACACCTGGAATGAAAACATGCCAATAGTGGTGAGTACGGTTGACCGACGGATCCAAAGGGATCACGCGTGCAGGGCGCGCGTCGGCCTCCTGGTCGAAAAACAGCAATTCGACACCCGAAGCATCGCGTGAGTACAAACTGAAATTCACGCCGCCGCTGCCGACTGTTGCACCGAGAGGCGCGCTTCGCCCTATTTCCCGGGCAGGAACCGCAACCCCCTGATGGATTTGTTGCGCGCTACTGCTGGCGGTGGCCGCCTCAAATATGGCCATATGTTTGATTGGTTTTACGCCCACTGCCAGCTCCGTGGCGTTTGTGTAGTGGCAGGGACGTGCCATGCCTGCTTCTTCGCGAGCGCTCAAACTCTAACCAAGTTTTCATTTCTGCTGCACGATGTTCTCCCTCACCGGGATACAGCTGGGAGATAGTGGCTCCATACTACCCCTGTTCAAAACGCGTATCGCACCGACAGCGTGACCGTATTGCCCCGGAAATTTCTCGGGACAAACAAGTCCTGATACGATCCGTTGGAATCCTCGTGGTATCCGTAAAAATTCCACAAAGCTTTTCCTGTCCAGTTCTTCGCAAAATGGTAGGCAATCGAACCATACGGCTCGTACCACGTCGAGTTCAGTGGACCAGATGGCTGTGTGGCGATTGTACTCAGCGGATTCAGATTGACCTCCGATCCGGTCGCCGCTGATATATTGGCCCCCAAATCCAAACTGAGGCGATGCAAGGGAGTCCACTGAAAATCGATGAATCCTGTGTTCACGTTGCTGGTGTATGGTGCAAACTCTTGAAAAAGGCTGGAAATTCCAGGGCAGGGTGGCAACCCCGGCTGCGCGGCGCTACTTGTGAAACAGAGATTAATCTGAGAATAGATGTTGTTGTAGTTGTAGCCAAGCTGCGCGGAGAAATTTTCCGTCGGCGTAAATGACGCAGATACGCCGGCGTTCTGGTTGCGTTCCTCCCCGTTCACCGTAGCCTCAGAGTTCTGGCCGTACGAGCCACGAAAATAGCCACTGAGATTCAGCCAGGCTGCCGCTTTGTACTGTGCGCGAATGCGGAACTGCTGTGCATCCCGTGGGCTGATGCGTGTAAACGTATTATCGGCGCTAGTGATGTCCGCATCGAAATTCAGACTGAACTTTGGTGAAGGCTTCATCCAAAAGCCAAACACAGCCGAGTTGTAGTTGATATCTGTCACGCCCGGGAGGCCGAAGGGTTGAATGGGCGCCTGGTAGGAAACCGATCCGTCGGAATTCAGCGTGCAACCGGTAGGCAGTGCGCCGTTGGCCAGCGCGCAGTTGCCACGTTCCGCGGTGTCAGGGAAATAAACGGCGTTTTGTGTGTTGTAGAAATTGTCCGCAATCACCCGGTGCTCGTACCGGTACCCAAAATATGCCCCGGCTTTTCGCGTGATCTGCACCTGCGCTTCAATCAAGTTGCTTGTGGTCTGCTGCTTTAGAAAGTTGCTGTCCAGGTTTACCAGAACGTCGGGATCGGATTTGCTGTTGTGGGTTGGTATGCCGGCCAGGGCATTCACGGGCGAGGGGCAGTTCCCCGGAAGTGTCGCGGTTGAGGTAAAGGAGTTTGGCGCAACGAGGAGGGTATTGCTGAAAAAGGAGCAGTTTGTAGCTGTAAACTGCGCCGGTTCCTGCCAATTGCCGTAATGAAATTCATCCACAAGGCTGAATATTGGCGTGATCTGCCAGGTAGCGCCCAAATCCGCGTACGAAGTCACATGCCTGCCCTGCGTTGGTCCGAACTGCTCGTAATTCGAAAGAAGACTTTTGCTTTCCAGACCCGAAAAGCTTTGATTGTAGTTGAATATATTCATGTCGCCGCCGGTGTAACTGAACTTACCGGTGAGCTGCAGAGCGGAGATGGGCTTGGATTGAAAACTGATCTGCTCAGTGGGTGCATTCAACCGCGTCTGCGAGTGCGACTGATAGCTGTAGTACGCGTTGCAATTGGAGCTGGCCAGGCCATTGGCTTGAAATGCGGGGCTGCACGGCGGGCCATTCCAGGAGACGCCCAGATCGACAGGGGGTAATCCCGTGCCGACGCTGAACTGCTGGTTCTGGTCTGTCGCTCCAGGATCAGTTTTGTAGTAACTCCAGATTTGGTCATAACTGATAGTGGTGTGTGGGAGGAAACGGAAGTCCACACCAAGGCGGAATTGGCTCAACGTCGTGGAAATGTTTTCAAAGAGGAACTGCTCCGTGCCCTGGTGGATCGTGGTGAACGCCGGACCATTATTGGTGTTGAGGTCGTAGCCGGCGCGGAAACGGATTTTAGATTGGGGCAGAAAAGTTACATTGTAGTTCTGCATGTTCCGTCGTGTGTCGAAGTAGTGCGGCGACATTGCAATCACCGGAGTTCCGACTACATTCGCTGGGGCATTCACGACAGGGTTAAAGTTAGGCGGTGCATTGGCGATAGGAGTCGCCGGATTGAACGGATTTGCCAGAAGCGAGTAGTCCCACAGATTTTCGTCGTGCCGAAACATCCCGTTAAACGAGTACCACTTGTTCTTGCTGACTCGAAGCACAGTGACAACGTTTGGGTCACCCCCGTATCCGGAATTGCTGAAAAAGAAACGGTCAAAAAACGTTCCACGATTGTCCAGAGAGCGCATTTCCATCGTGAAATTCAGGAGTCGCGGCCCATCCTGAAGGTTGACCATCGTATTGTAAGTTTGTAAGTTACCGGTGATATCTGTAAATCGATAGCCAAATTCGATGGCTTGCTTGATATTGTAATTGCCTTGATCGATGCCTATTTGTTCGTCGGTTTGTTGCGCCCCACACATCAGCGTGAATGGGCCGCTCAGAATCAGGACCGCCAGCACAATACGTGAAAATCCCGCAGCGCCAAATTCAAGCTTTCTCCGGGAGTTTGCGCTCTTCATCGTATTTCTCCAGCTCACGGCGTGAAGAACACGTTACTTGTGTTCGATCCGTGGATGGCAACGTGGCACAGTGTGCAGGACTGATATTTCTGCGATTGATTATGAAAACTCGGTGTTCCGGGCGGGCCGTCCGCGTCTGCCGGCAGTGAGTGGCATCCGAGGCACAATAGATTGACTTGGTTTTGCTGCAGCAAGCGCTGATTCGTCGAGCCGTGCGGCGTGTGACAAGCGACGCAGCCCTCGAGCAATGCCTGGTGATGGTAGACGAACGGTCCTTGTTTTTCGGTGTGGCAATTAAGACAGACCGTGTCGCCTGATGCGTTGGTCCGCAATTGCTTCGGTCGGAAGCCGCCATGCGGGTTGTGGCAATCGTTGCATTGCATCAGCCCTTCATTTACCCGATGGTGGAACGGCCGCCCGAACTGTACCCGCACATCCTGGTGGCAGCCGTAGCACAATTGCGGCGTCTTTTGTTTCATCAGGAATTGGTTTTCCTTGGCTTTGTGTGGAGAGTGGCAATCAATGCATGCGACGCCGTTGGCCAGGTGCATGGAGCGGTCGTAGTTCCCATGCTCTTCGGTGTACTGGTGGCAGCGCAGGCAGCGCGCGCTAGTCTGCTGCGGTGTGGCGTCCTTAAAGGTGAAGATTTTGGATTTGTCACCTCCGCCGTCCACGTGCTCTTTCCCCGGGCCATGACAAGCCTCGCAGCCATGCCACTCCACGCCTTTTTGCGCGTCGAGCTTCCCGTCCATGGTGGTTGCGAAGTGGGCCGTAGTGGCGAAATTCGTATAGATCGCCTCGTGGCAGGCCTTGCAGGTGTCGGAACCCACGTAGAGGTCGGGATCCGTCGGCGCAGCATATGCTTTGGTCTGGTCAGAGGGCTTGGTCTGTTGTTTGGTCTGGTTTGAAGGCTTCGTCTGGTCGGAGGGTTTGGTCTCTTGCGCGGCATTCTTTTGGCCGCCAGACTGAGCAAAAGGAACCACCAACGTCGGAATCAGCACCGCCAGAAGATATGAAATGGGGAGCCGCTGCCAAAACTTCATAGAACCCCGCTGGCCATCAGTGGACAGATACCTGCGTCCAAGCGAATCAGGTTGCAGTACCCTCTCTCAAAGGCCACGACAACCGCGAGAGCTAGGCACCTCGCGAACTGTGGGAACCCGCCTCCAAGGCCGGTCAAGCTGACCCTTGAAGGGAACGGCGAGTTTTTGAAAAACTTCTCCACCAGTGGAAATAGGCTAAAAATCTTCCGAGGGCAACTAGGGGTTTCCCTAGTTGCCCTCGGGCAGGATGGAGGTGTTCATTTATGGAGTCGTACTGCTGTGCGCAAAGTAGTTTGCCTCGTTATGCAGTTCTCATTGTGAGTTTTCAAGGTTAGCTTCACTCGGACGACGGCTTGTAGATGGGCCCCTCATCTCCATTCGCAGGCTTAACCGAAACCGATTACAAGGAGGAATAGGAAAGTCATGACCACGAAATATCGAATGGCCGGAGTACCAATCGCTTTATTCCTTGCGGGCGCATTTCTTCTCAGCACGCACGCTAAGGCCGATACAGCCGCGGCGGAAGCAACATATAAATCGAAATGTGCGGGTTGTCACGGGGCGGACGGCAAAGGTAAGGATGCTTTGAAGACTCAGGATTTTGCTTCGTCGGCAGTACAGGGCATGAGCGATGCAGAACTCACTTCAGTCATCACCGATGGAAAAGGCAAGATGCCTGGGTATGCCAAAAGCCTAAAGCCGGATCAGATTAAGGATTTGGTGGCTTACATTCGATCCTTTAAGAAATAATTCTGAACTTGGGCAGGCGGTGGCACGGCGTTTAACCTCATGCCTGGAAAGGATGCGGACCGATGCTCCATGCTACAACTCTGATCTTAAGTCTGATCCTTTTTAGCATTGTGGTAATAGGCGTACTTATCGCTCGCCCGGCAATCACTGATTCGCGAGGCGGAAAGATACTCGCCTTTGTCGCCATGTTTTGTTTGCCTATTTTTTGCGGGTTGCTGGGCGTTTCCAGAGAAATGGGGCGTTCCAAAAGTACAGCTTTCTGCCTGTCTTGTCACACCATGGAAGACTATGGAAAAAGTCTTTATGTGGACGACCCTACCCATATTCCCGCATCTCATTTCCAAAATCATCGCGTTCCGCCCGATGAAGCCTGCTATTCCTGCCATACCAGCTACGCCATGTTTGGCGGGCTAAAAGTGAAATTGTATGGATTGAAACACGTTGCCATCTATTATCTCGGCACTCCACCCGCGCCCGAAAACATCAAGCTGTACGAACCTTATAACAATCGAGAATGTCTGCATTGCCATCTCGGTGCAAAGTCCTTCGAGGAAGGCGCGACGCACAACGCCGACCCCGCTACCCTGCCGGCAATCAAATCCAATCAACTTTCCTGTATCTCAAGTGGCTGCCATGACATAGCGCACGATCTGGCGCACTTGAAAGACGCTAAGTTTTGGAAAGCAGGCACGTGATGCTGACTGTGAATCAGCTTGAGAAACGCCGGCAGGTTGCCGGTATCTTCATAGTGCTCGGCCTCGTGATTGAAGCGCTGTGTTTGATTTGGTCGACGCCAATTGCGTTCGTCATCTTTGTGGCGATCGGCGGTCTTTTAATGCTTGTGGGAATCGTCCTTTTTCTATCTTCCCTTGTCTCTAATCTCAAGGCCCAAGTCTGAGCAGATTGAGTTTGTTGCACCCGTAGCCGCGAGAGTTTACATCGATAGATTCTTCAATGAATCGGTAACAGGAAACTTTAAGGTTCCGTCCTTGGTTTCCCTCTGTGAACTTGCTCGTCCGCCGCGCCTTCCCAAAAAACGTACTGACACCAAGATTTTTTCTCCCTTTTTGCCTTCTCGATGTTCCTCATATAAATCATAAGCGGACTACTCAGTGGACTCTAGCTGGGAGTGTCACATACCAGGCTCGAATCTTGCGCGGTTCTATCTCACCGCTTTGATTTTCAGGGAGATGGTCTCGAAAACTGGGTCTCGTCGACCGGAACATTGTGCTGCACATCGTCAATCTGAATTGTGGAACTGCTCGTTGGCTCCGATATGGTGATTCGGAAGGGCACCTGCACGCCGCTGACATCGCGATAATCCGAGTAATCGATTTGCTGGGGATCGAGGCCGAGTGCGGACTCTTTGTAGCGCACCACCCGCACCAGCTGGCTCGACTGCGCGTCGAAATAGAACTTGGCTGGCGGCTGGCCTTCTCGCACGCACGATAACACATAACTTTCGCGCTCGCCGATCTTCTCTGGATATTCGACGCGTAATTCGGAGTAATACTGTGGAATGTGCAATGGAAATTGAAGGTCCGCATCCAACCTCGCAGCGTCAAGATCTGCTCCGTGCAGATCGCTTGCGGGGCGCCCCGGAGCGCTGAACCAGCCTGCGTGGCCGTCAAAAATAGTAACGCCGTCGCCATGTGGATAGTGACGGACCACGGCCTGTTTGTTCGGCGCCATCGTGAAGATTTCGATGCTCGTGGATTGGCCGCGGAAGTTCTCGCTGCCCTTTGCTTTCCGGCTCTTGACGTTCTCGATCGCCGTGGCGCCGCCGACAGCGGTGATGTAATTTTCAAGCAACTGAGACGCCGTCGGCAAATTTGTCGGAAGCTTCTGCGTTTCGGATTTCCGGACGCTGCCGCTCGCGCGCATTTCGCCGTCGACAATCGGCGTGTCAACGGGGTTACTCGCACCGCGATGGCAGGAGTAGCAGGTCACCTCACGCTGGCCTTCGAAGCTATTCTTGTTGATGGCGAACATCATTTGCATCATTTCGCGCGCGGTTCGCTTGGGCTTCTTATCATCTTTCTCGAAATGGTCTTCGACATGGCAGAAGCTGCATTCGACTCCCAGCGACGAGGAGATAAATTCCATCGAAGGAATCACTTGGTCGGCCGGAACGCCTTTGATCAGTCGAATATTCTTGAAGACGTCTTCGGCCTTTTTCTGTGTGGTTCCTGCGGAGGGATTCTGAGCCGCTTGGCGCCCATCGGGCGCTTCGTTCATTGCTGCTTTGATTCTGCCGGAGAGCTCAGCGGCTTCCGCGGTCTCTCCTTGTTTTTGATAGAGGTCAATCAGCGTGCTTGCAGCGGGTAGATAAAGCGGATCAAGGGTGACAGCGCGTTCCAAATGGGCGATCGCGGCCTGCGCGTCTCCCTCCTGGATATAAGGCGAAGCAGCGCCAGCTTCCGTGACCGGCGAATTGGGATCCAACTGCAGGGCGCGTTCGAGGGCCAATTTCGCATCGGATGTTTGTTTTCCTACGAGCAGGGCTTCGCCAATCCATTTGAAAAAGTCGCTGTCATTTGTGAATTGCCGCTGCACTTCCGTAAGCGAGCGGTAGCCCTGGATGATGAAGGCCGACGAATGGCGTTGCATGCCGACGTCGATGTAAGCGATACCGAGATTCCTTTTTTGTAGCTCGGGCGGCGGTTCTCTCCAGGCGGCGATGCCGGCATCCGTGGAAAGTTCGGCCTGCACTGTCTCTGGGCGGCGCTGAATCCGGTGATCGGTAAAAACTGTGTGCCCCCCGTCTTGCGCATTCCGGCGCGGCATGTGGCAGCTCAGGCAGTCCGTGTCACGGCCGGGATGGGCAGCGGGGAAGTTTGCTGTGTGGCAAGTGAGGCATCGTGCGCGGTAATACTGCACGGGCTGTTGTGGCTTGTCGTGCGGATCGTGACAGGTGCCGCACCACAGGCGGCCGTCACTGTTGCGTGCACAGGCGCTCAGGGCAAGTTGCTCGACATGACTGATCACTTTGAAACTGCCAGCTGACGCACCTGGCGGCAGGGCATTGCGGTAGATCGTAAATGTATCCTCCAGCCGCTGCCCAGGTATGAAATCGCTGAGTTTTTTTCCGGGATTGGGGACCCGCGCAACTCCGAACAAGTGACATTGCTCGCAGACGCTATCGCGCGCAGCCGGCTCAAGCTTCGCCGGATTAACGATCGTGCCCGCTCGCGGATCGGCGAGGTGCCTTTCCACAGGCCCGTGGCATCGTTCGCAGTTGATCGACTCCGCGGCGAAAATCGGGGGCCGATATTGATTAAGAGTGCCCGATATGTGAAGTGCGGTTCCCGAATGGCAGAGGACACATTCTTCGCTGACGGGCCGAGTGAAGTCCGGATCGGGCACATTTTCGTAGCCAGGGGCCAAGTCATAGGATTTGCGGTTGGTGTAGAAAGCCACGGGCGATTGGAACAGATGCCCGCCGATGTCCACGAGATAACCGCTGGCATGGTTTCCGGAGCCAACGACGTAGTCGACGCGATAGTCGCTGCTGTCGCTGCCATTTTCCCAATGTTGCCAGTACCCCGTCGGCGAAGAACGCATGGTGATCTTGGAGCCATGCGCGCTCACAGTGCCGTCAGGCTCCTGACCGGCGCGCCGCAGCGAATGGGCCATAGCCGATCGAGCGTAGCCCTCGACCTCGGCAGGGTGGCAGAACATGCAACGATTCGCGCCCGTGGGCGTGCGCGGCAACGACTGCGTGAGAGCCGCCGGGTCCTGTGTGGGCGCGGCGTTGCTCTGGGATTGGCCTTGCCCGAAGGTATCTTTGCTGAGAAGAATTAGAAAGACAGAAAGGCCTAGAGCGAGAATTTGCGCCGTTAGCGTGAGATGTGATCGCCGGGCCATTCGGCGGGCCTTAGCGCGGGGAGAAAAAGCGTTTCACTCTTTGCCTTCCGGCGCGGGCTGCGAGAGGCGTTTCGGTGTCGAACGCGATTTGATTTGGTTGTTGTTGGGAGGAAAAGTTGTCGAGTTGCGAAGAATCAACTGGGTCTTGAGCACAAATTCCGTTCCGTTTGGCGCGGGAGCTTCTCGCTTCACTTCTTTAAGCAGAGCGTTGAACGCCAGTGTTGCCAATTCCGCCTGCGACATTTGAATCGTCGTCAGCGGCGGAATCATAAAGTCCGCTAGCCTCGTGTCGTCGAATCCAATAATAGATAATTCATGAGGCACGCTAATTCCCAGATCGAACGCTTGCCTCATCACCCCGATGGCGGTCATGTCGTTCGAGCACATCAGAGCCGTGGGCTGTTCCCGGAGCTTCGAGAGCTCTTGCAGAGCAAGCTTTCCGCCTTCCAGTCTGTGATCTCCCTCGACGATAAATTCCGGCCTCACTTGCAGGCCAATCTCCCGCATCGAAGCTTCGAACGCGTCTCTCCGGGCGACTGCCGAGCGCAGGCGAAGCGGTCCCGTTACAAAACCGATGCGTTCATGCCGCATCGCGGCCAGATGCTGCACGGCCTGGCGGATTCCGTGCGCATAATCGACGCGGATATTGCTGACGCGTGGTGCCTTCGGACCCACGTCAACGAAAACGAGCGGTAGATTTCGAAATCGCAGGTGTTCCAGGAGCTCGTCTTCCAATCCGAACGTAAGAATCGCGACGCCATCCACGCGTCCCTCGATCATTCTGCGGACCGCGAGTTCCATTCGTTTGGGATCGTGAACCGTGGAGGTGAGAAGAATTTCGTAGTTCTGTTCGACGGCCAGCGTCTCGAACGTCTGAACGATTTCGGGGAAGAAGGGATTAGTGATTTCAGAAACGATCAACCCGAACACGCGGCTGCGTCCGGAGACCAGTGCCCGGGCTTGGCGATTGGGGTAGTATCCAAGCTCGGCGATGGCCTTCCAAACGCGTTTTGCCAATTGTGCATCGACTGTCGCGACTTGGTTGACTGTACGTGATACAGTTGCCGTCGATACCCTTGCTCGCCTGGCGACATCCCGAATGTCCACGAGTCCTCTTTTGCCCTCAGCAAAGGTGGTCAGTTACAGTATACGCTATCCCAAATATGTGACAACCGCTGTCCTAGCTGTGTGAGCCTTGCGTGCGAACTTATAACGAAGATCCAGCCTTGTTCCCACAGTGCGGTCGAAGTAAAAGTGGTGTTTCAGGAGGGCGGCCGGTCGCACAACATGACTCCCAAGCCTCTTGCAAAGCTGGCACCATCGTGGTAAACGTTTACTTAACTTGCCCGGCAATTTTGATGCTCTCAGGTGCTTCTAGGGGACGATTCATGAACAGATTTCCCATTATTCTTTTCGTCTCTTTCCATTTGTCATTGTTCACCATCCCCTCTTTTGCGGCGGGAGCACAGCACAAGATGCAGGTTTCGGATTTTGGCAAGACGAGTGACGGCACCCCCGTCTCTCGGTTCGTTCTGACCAACAAGCAAGGGGTCGAGGCCGTCGTCATCACCTACGGGGCAACTCTCGTTTCGCTAAAAGTACCCGATCGTGCCGGCAAATCCGCGGACGTGGTACTTGGATACGATACCGTGGAAGACTATGAGCAGGGCAAATCCTACTTTGGGGGCACCATCGGTCGGTACGGAAATCGAATCGCGCGCGGCGAGTTTACGCTGGGCGGAACGGTATTTCATCTTCCGAAAAACGATGGGCCAAACAGTTTGCATGGAGGCACCGTCGGATTTAACAAAAGAATTTGGACGGGCGTGGATCGTTCGCGCGCGGATGCCGAAGTCCTTGAGCTGAGCTACACGAGCGCCGATGGCGAAGAGGGCTACCCCGGCACCGTGAAGGTAAAGGTCACCTACACGCTGCCAGCGGAAACCAACGAATTGCGCATCGACTATACCGCGACGACCGACAAAGAGACGGTCATCAATTTAACGAATCACAGTTATTTCAATTTGTCCGGCGACACCAGCAAAGAGATTGTGGATCATCAGTTGCTCCTTCGCGCGCCGCAATATACGCCTGTTGACGCGACGCTGATTCCTACTGGAGAATTGCGCGCGGTTCGTGGCACGCCGTTTGATTTCACGAAGCCGACTGCAATCGGGGCGCGTATCAATCAGGGCGACGAGCAATTAAAGTTCGGGAAAGGCTACGACCACAACTGGGTCCTGCAAAGAACGCCAAAAGCTGGATTGCAACTTGCCGTAGAAGTTTTTGAGCCGACGAGCGGACGAGTTCTGGAAGTGCTCACAACAGAACCGGGTATTCAGTTTTACAGCGGCAACTTTTTGGACGGCACGGCCGAGGGGAAGGGCGGCCAACTGTATGCCCATCGAACGGGCCTTTGCCTCGAGACGCAACATTTCCCGGATTCGCCGAACCATCCAAGTTTTCCAACCACGGTCTTGAAGCCGGGCGAAGCGTACCGAACGTCGACAGTTTTGCGGTTTTCGACGCGGAAATAAAGGAACGGAATAGAGTCGAGGGCGAATGCGGTTAGCGAAACTACGAGAACAAGTCCTGGAAGCCAATCTGGACTTGGTCCGCAGAGGTTTGGTGCTTTCCACTTTCGGCAACGCCAGCGGCGTCGCGCGGAAAGAAGGTTTGATCGTCATCAAGCCGAGCGGCGTTCCTTACGACCGCATGAAACCCAGCGATCTTGTCGTGACGGATTTGCATGGCAAGGTGGTCGAAGGGAAGCTGCGGCCGTCGTCGGATCTTCCCACGCACGCAGCGTTGTACCGGGCGTTTCCGGCCATTGGGGGAATCGCGCACACGCATTCGGAGTATGCGACCGCATGGGCGCAAGCACGCAAATCGATTCCGTGCTTTGGCACCACGCACGCGGATTATTTTCATGGCGCGATTCCACTGACCGAAGTAATGACGGACGAGGAAATTGCCGGCGAGTACGAAGCAAATACAGGAGCGGTAATTATCCGCGCCTTCAAAGGACTGGATCCTCTCGCGATACCCGCGGTGCTCGTGGCCAACCACGGACCGTTCGCGTGGGGCGCGAATCCTCATGAGGCGGCGGAGAACGCCTGGATGCTGGAGGCCGCTGCGCGCATGGCGTATTTGACCGTGACAGTAAACGCGGATGCGGGCGCGCTCGGCAAGCCGCTTCATGACCGCCATTTTCTGAGAAAGCACGGCAAGAAGGCTTACTATGGGCAACTCAAGAAGAAAGAATGATTCTGGAGCGCGCCGTGATTTGCCGGTTAAACGCTTTACTCGACGCCATTGCGGAAACCTGGCGACGAGCTGCTAATTAGATTGTTTCGCGCCAATCATTTGGAGAGAAAGCGGACCAAGGGACCATGGCCAACAAAAGAAAGATGACGATGGGAGTGATTGTAGGGAACCGGGGATTTTTTCCGGCTCATCTCGCGAAGACCGGGCGGGAAGAGATGACGCGCGTCCTGCAAAAGGCGGGCATCGATGTGGTGGTCCTCGGTCCGGAGCAGAGCAAGCACGGAGCGGTTGAGACCTATGAAGAAGCAAAGCGCTGCGCCGAGTTGTTCAAATCGAAAGGCGATGCGATCGACGGCGTGATTGTGACGCTGCCGAATTTCGGAGATGAGCGCGCGATCGCGGACAGTCTGCGATTGGCGCGTTTGGATGTGCCTGTTCTGGTGCAGGCCACGCCGGACACACAGTCAAAGATGACCATCACGGACCGGCGCGACAGTTTTTGCGGGAAGATGTCGGCCTGCAACAATTTGACGCAGTATGGCATTCCTTATTCGTTGACCACGCTGCATACCGAAACACCGGATTCGCCGGAGTTTGCGAAAGACCTCGAGTGGTTCGCTGGAGTTTGCCGCGTGGTGCGCGGGCTGCACAATCTGCGCATTGGCGCCCTGGGTGCGCGGCCGACGGCATTCAATACGGTGCGGTACAGCGAGAAACTGCTGGAGCGTAGCGGCATTTCGGTCGAGACACTGGATCTTTCCGAAGTGATTGGACGCATCGAGCGGATGAAGGATACCGACGAAGCGGCGGTGCAGAAGCTGCAGGCCATCGAAAAGTATGTTTCGACGGCGAATATTCCGCGGGCCGCGTTGATGAAGATGGCCAAGCTGGGAGTGGTGATCGATCAGTGGATGAAATCCACGGACCTGCAGATCAGCGCTGTGCAATGCTGGACTTCACTGGAAGAAAATCTCGGCGTCGTGCCTTGCACGGTGATGAGCATGATGAGCGAGTCGCTGCTTTCGAGCGCTTGCGAAGTGGACGTGTGCGGCGTGCTCGGCATGCACGCTTTGCAACTGGCTTCGGAAACGCCGAGCGCGCTGCTCGATTGGAATAACAATTACGGAAACGATCCCAACAAGGCGGTGTGCTTCCATTGCAGCAATTTGCCGAAGCATTTCTTCAAAGACGTCAAAATGGATTACCAGGCAATCATCGCGGGCACTGTAGGAAAAGAAAATACGTTTGGAACGTGCGTAGGGCAGGTAAAGTCGGGAGCAATGTGTTTCGCCCGTTTTTCGACAGACGATTTTTCCGGAAAAATTCGCGGTTATACCGGCAGCGGCAGATTCACGGACGACCCGCTCAAAACGTTTGGTGGTGCCGGAGTGGTTGAGATTCCAGGTTTACAAAAATTGCTGCGGTACATCTGCGAAAACGGTTTCGAGCATCACGTGGCGGCGAATTTTTCGTCGGTGGCTCCCGCGGTGCATGAGGCCACTACGCGTTATCTCGGGTGGGATATGTATGCCCACGCGGGCTAGCGGTTTATTTGAACCGATTTTTTGTGCGGAACGAGTGCAAATTCCATGGCCATTGTGGCTGGCGTTGATTTCGGAACTCTAAGCGTTCGCGTTTCCATTGTGGATAGCGACCGAGGCCTGCTCGCGACCGCGCTCGCGGAGTATCCGCTGCACCGCAAACGCGAAGACCCGGAATACGCGACGCAGTCGCATGACGACCAGATGCGTGCGCTGGCGACCGCTACACGCGAGGCGGTGCGAAAGGCGGGCATTGACGGCGATCAAGTGCAAGCGCTGGCAATGGACACCACCGGTTCTTCGGTCATTCCCGTTGGAAAAAATCTTGAGCCGCTTGACGAATATTATCTTTGGTGCGATCACCGTGCCAAAGGAGAAGCCGCTGAGATCACGGAGGCTGCGCATCGCGAAGGACTTGCGGCGATCCAGTGGTGCGGCGGAGTGTATTCGTCCGAGTGGGGCTTCTCGAAGCTGCTTCATTGGCTGCGCCACAATCCAGAAAAACGTGCACAGTTTGTTTCCGCGTTCGAGCATTGCGACATGGCGGCGGCTACGCTTTGCGGCATCACCGATGCGCGAAACGTAAAGCGCAGCGTCTGCGCGATGGGACATAAGTGGTTGTGGAACGCAGATTTGGGTGGCCTGCCTTCGGAAGAGTTTCTCGTCAAAGTCGATCCTTTGTTTGCGGGCGTTCGAGAAAAACTTCAGGGTGAATATGTTACGTCGGACCACATTGCCGGAAGACTTTCCGTCGCTTGGGCGGAAAAGCTTGGACTGAAAGCAGGCATTCCTGTTCCCGTCGGGGCATTCGATGCGCATTGGGACGCGATCGGAGCGGGCTGCCGGACAGATGACATGGTTAATGTCGTCGGCACTTCGACTTGCATCATTGGCATCACGCCGTCAGTCAACCTGGTTCCCGGTGTTTGCGGAGTGGTGCAGGGAAGCGTGCATCCGCTCCGTACTGGAATTGAAGCTGGCCTTTCCGCGGTGGGAGATATTTTCAACGCCATTGCCACTCGCGCCGGAACCGATGTCCCGACGTTGAGTAACGGGTTGAAGAAGTACCAGCCAGGGCAGACCGGTTTGCTACGGATGACTTGGGACAATGGGGACCGCACCGTTTTGGTGAACCCGAATCTGCGCGGGATGACGCTTGGCTGGAATTTGCAGAGCACCGCGCAGGACGAACTTTTTGCGGCGATCGAAGGCACTGCGTTCCATACGCGAATCATTTTGGATCGCATGTCGGAACATGGCGTGAACATCAAGCGCGTGATCAACGCGGGCGGCATTCCACAAAAAAATAACGAGCTCAATCAGATCTACGCGAACGTACTGGGGCGGCCTGTGCTCGTGCCGAGCAAAAGTGTGACGAGTCTAGGCTCTGCGATATTCGCGTTTCTTGCTGCCGGGACATTCAAGACGGTGGAAGAGGCGCAGGACAAAATTTGTCCGGGACATACGGTGTTTACGCCCGAGCCTGCGGCGCAGAAGACTTACAA